>Ga0256407_10004981_pt1 | contig 21678 bp, 14 predicted proteins | sample RumenRJG_04DNA_FD_193489 | JGI IMG/M metagenome (GOLD analysis project Ga0256407, IMG submission 193489) | Bovine rumen microbial communities from Lethbridge, Alberta, Canada - RJG_04 | ecosystem: Host-associated > Mammals > Digestive system > Stomach > Rumen | place: Canada: Alberta... | reverse complement strand
TTATTTATATTATTATTTTTTTTTTTTTTAAAATTTTTTTTTGATATTATAAAATTTGGTATTTTCAAATAAGATTGACGTAACATTTGAAATTTTTCTTCTGTTGATAATATTTTATTTGTAAAGTTATTATTTTTTTTCTTTATTTTAGGAATTTTGTTATGTTTTGAGTTAAATTCATCTTTATTTTCTTCTGAAATTTCTTCCTTTATTTCTTTTATTTTACTATTTTTTTTTTTATTATTATATTTTTTTATATTTTCTTTATTATTATTATAAATATGTTCATTTTTATTTTCATTTTGACTATCACTTTCATTATTTCTTTCACTAATAATATTACTACTATTATCACTTTCTTCTTCTTTAATATTTTTTATCAATTCTGAATTAACACTTTTATTTGATTCATTTGTATTCTGAGGAATTAATAAACTTTTTAAATTTCCTCTATCAATAATTAACGAATTTCTATTTTTTTTCCCATTTTTTAATTCATTATTCTTTTTTATACTATGTATACGAATGATTTGACTTAAATCTTGTGCATTTAATTGTGTAGATTTCTTAGATTTTACTTGTTTAATCCATGAATTTTCATCAATTATATTTGTATTTTTATTATCATTCTCTTTTTGATTTTTAATTAATGAATTATCTAAATCATTAGAATTCATTTTTTTAATTTAATTAAATTAAAATATAATTAAAAAAAATAATAAATTAATTAAACTATTTCATTATTAAAAAATATGGAAGATAAACTAAATAAAAAAAAGAATAAAAAATATAAATACAATATTTTAAAAAACATTAAAATGAAAAATGAAAATAAAAAACTTAAATTATTAAATTCATTAAATTCTAATAAAATAATATTAGATTCAAAAATAGATAAGGATGAATTTAAATTTAATACAGGACGTTGGAGTAATGAAGAACATAAAAGATTTTTAGAAGGAATTTTAACATATGGTAATGAATGGAAAAAAATACAAAATATCATTAAAACTCGTTCTTCTACTCAAGCACGTTCTCATGCTCAAAAATTTTTTCTTAGGATTAAAAAAGATTTAAAATTGTCAAATAATAAAAATAAAAATATGACATTAAATTATAATTTAAATGATGTTTGTGATAATTTTTCTATTAAATATTTTTTTGATATTTTAAATGATAATGAAAAAAATTATAATATGAAATTAGGTAATGAACAAAAGGAAAAAATATTGAATTGTATTTCAAAATTTCCTATTAATGAAAATGAAAAAATAAATATTAAACATAATTATAAAAAAAATAATGTAAAAAAAAATAAAAAGCATAAAAATAATTTTAGACAATTATGTTTTAATATTATTAAAGATTATACAATTAGAAAAAATAATAATTTAAAAAAAATGGAAAATAATATTCAAATTCATAATAATCAACATAAAATAAAAAATTGTTCTTATTCAACTAATAGTGAAAGTGATTTTGTTTTTAATGGTAAAAAAAGAGAAAATGATAATCCTTTTAATAATAATTTATTTAATACCAATTTTAATATAGGTTTAAATAATTATAATAATAATAATAGAAGTTTATTTGAAGATATAAATGATTATAATTATATAAGAGAAAATAATTATCCATATTATTCTAATAATCTTGATTACAAAGATTATTTATTTTGAAAGTAAAAATTATTTATATCTTCTTTCCATTAATTTTATTATATTAATAGAAATATTTCATTAAATAAAATAAAATTCTATAAATACTTTCCCAATATTTATTAAAAATTTATATTTTTATTTGACATAAAATTATTTAAAGCATATCAAAATAATAAATTTTAAACATAAAATTTTTCAAAAAGGTTCAATAACATTATCACAACTATTATTTTGATTTTGATTTTTTTTCTTATTCATCATAATCTAAAATAAAAATATTATCTTATTTTGATTTTTTATTACATTTTTTCTTTTTCTTTTAATTAAATTTTAGCGGAATTAAAATAAAATTCATGATTAAGTAATTTTCTTTTGAAAATATTTTTTAAATCATTTAAAGTATAAAGATTTAATTTCTCTAAGCCAAAAATTAATATTTAAAAATTTATATATTATCAATTGAATAAACTAAAATTTCTAAATGTCTTCTTTTTATAAAAAGTTGATATATATTATTGATTTAAAAAAATTTTGTCCATGCATCCCAAGTTAAAAGTAAAATTTTTTTGGATTTATTTTGTGTCTTTTAATTATAGTATTCTAAAGCTAATATTGATTTACAATTTTCATTATATTATTTAATTAATGCTTCTAATATTAATGATGTTTTTCTTATTCATATATTTCCAATTAAGATTATTTTATGCTTTTTTATCTATTTATATTTTTTGTTTACATTTTTTTTTTATTATTAATCGAATATTTTTCTTTTTTTATCTTTTTTTGATATTTTAAATATCTATAATTATTATTTAGGTTTTTAAATTTATTTAATAATATAATCGTTTATTTATTCAATGAATTAAATTTTATAAGAAAAATACAATCAATTCTTAATATTCAAAATATCCAATTATTCTAGAAGAATTAAGAATTATTTTTAAAAATAATTATTATTTTGGTTTGATAATTAACATATTATTTTTTAAAATGGATTATAAAGAAGTTAATCCAAATACTAAAATCAGTTATTCTATAATTAAAATTATTTCAATATTATTAATATCCATATTAATAATAGTATTCATAGTAATTATTTGTTTTAATAAATCAAACAATAAAAATTTAACTTTAGAAGAGAAAATATATTCATTTGCAGGACTTAAACCATATAAATCATATAAAATAGAACTAAAAAAAAATCCAATAAAACCAAAAGGAGTATACTTTCAATATAACAATGGATGTATATTATATTCATTAATAAATCTAGGATACCTAAATGAAAAAGATATTCCATTAAGTATGAAAAATTATAAAAGTCATACATATTTTCAAGATGAAAAAACACATATTAACTTATTAAAAGAGACATTATCTTTAATTGACTTAGCTCAATTATGGATTAATGTTGGTGGTGAATCACCTTATATTAAAAATAATAAAATAATCCCTTTAGAAATAATTAAAAATCAAGTTTATGATATTTTAAAAAATTATATTGAAAGTAATGATAAAAAATATGAAGATGTAAAACCAGCTTTTAATATTGTTAAAAATCATACTAGATTTGCTTCTGTTATTGGGAAATATCCAGTTAGACCTTTATTATTAAGTCAATGTAAATTTAAAGATAAAATTGGGAAGCTTAATTTAAAAAATGCTATTGATAAAGGTTTTATTGTTAAAGGTGATATTGTTTTTGTATTAAATCATTTTATTATTTTTGATGGTATTATTGAAGAAAATTCTAAAAAATATTATATGTTTATTGATTCATTAACTCATCTTTATGAAAGAGTTAAAAAAGAAAGTGTTGAAGGATGTATTGTTGAATATAATAAAGGGATTATTAAATCACCTGAAAATGGAGCTTTAATTAATATTGAACAAACAAATGAAAAAAGTGTTGGAATATTAGAATTATTATTTAAATAATTTATGATTTATTTTCTAATTTAATATAAATAACATAAAAATAAAGAATATAAATAAAAAAGTTATAAATATTAATATTTATTATAATATAATAATTTAATTTATTATTATGCTCAATCTATATATAATAATATATACTTATGTCCTTTTAAATAAAAGGCTTATCTTTTATAAAAAGGTAAAATATAATTATAATATATGAAAAATAAAATATTAAAATTCATCAGCCCAATTCCTATTATAATCAGGAGGAAATTCTTCCTTTTCTTTCTTTTTAGTAATAGTATGATCAGTAGAGACCATATCTTCATATAAATTTTCCTGAGATAAATACTGTGTCAAATCACTTGTTTGTGGTATATAAGGAGGAGTTAATTTAAAATCATTTAACTTATCAAAATCAAAATCAGCAAAAAAAGGTCTTTGTTTCAAAATACTAACATTACAAATTCTCTCATTAACTTTTTTATTTAACAAATCTCCAATTAACAAATTAGCATTAGCATATTTATCATTTTCAAAAGGGAAAAAAAAATCCTTATGTAAAATCTCTTTATATATTTCAATAACTTCATTAGCATAATGTCCAAAGGGATACATACCATAAAAAATTTCATACATACAAATACCAACAGACCAAAAATCACAACTTAAAGAATAACCTTTCCCTTGTAAAATTTCAGGAGCAATATAATGAGGAGTTCCAATAACAGTTGATGTATAATCAGTTAATACTTTAGCAGTACCAAAATCAATCATTTTTAAATAACCATTTGAATCAATCATTATATTACTAGGTTTTATATCTCTATGTGTTATTAATTTTTTTTGTAGATAATCTAACATTAATAACATACTACCAATATAAAATTGAGTTTCATATATGTTTTTTTTTAATACACGAGATGATAAATATTCATCTAAATTTTTTCCATTTACAAATTCGATTAATAAAAAACAGAAAAATGTATTTTTCATACTTTTTACCATTTTTACTATGAAAGGATGATCTAAACTTAACATTATACGTCTTTCATTTACAAAATATTTTGCTAACATTTTTTGTTTATCTACACTACTTCTTGATATTGCCTTTATTGCATATATATTTTTTTTATTATGTACTAAAGATACAGAACCAAATTTTCCTTTACCTAAAAATTTAATATAATGTAAATCACTTAAAGTAATTGAAGTATCTTGTAAGGATAATTTTTTAATAAGAAAATTTTTAATATTTTTATCATTAATTATCATTTCAAATTCACTTTTTGATAAAGCATAACAAACTGTTTTACCAATTGCAGTAACAGTTGCAGTTCTTGTTAATATTTCATTTGATAATAAAACATTTTCACCAAAACAACTTCCACTTTCTAAATCTCTAATATAATTTCCATCTTTTGTTATTTTAACACTACCTTTTGAAATTAAATAAAAAGTATCTCCAGTTTGTCCTTCTTCAACAATAACTTCATTATCATTAAATTTTAATTTTTTTAATTTTGTAGCAAGTAATTCTAATGTTTTTTCAGATAAATTTTTAAATAAATATAATTTTTTTAATTTTCCTATTCTATTAAAAACATTTAATGGTTTATCTTGACTTAAATCAATTTTCATTATTTTTGCTATGTTTATTATTGATGATTCTAATGTAATACAATCTGGATTTGCTATTAAATCATCTGGGAAATTTCTATTTAAATCTTTAAATAATTCTGCTCCTAAAATTCCTCCTTTACTTGAGAAAAAATATGAAGAATTTTCTTTTATTATTGAACCTTCAATTATTATTACAATTTTTTTATTTGTTGATTTTAATTTATCTTTATTATTTGAATCATATATTTTTTCATGTTTAGCATAAATTTTTACTTTAAAAGATTTGAAAATATCATTCATTTGTGATTCAATAAAAATATTTTTTAAAATCTTATTTTTTTCAACACTGTGTTTAAAAAAACAAAATAAAATAACATCAATATATTTAGAACCTAAAGCTAATTTCAAATCATTTCTAGATAATTCAAAACAAATAGTTTTTTGTAAAGCAATAACATCAACACCTCTTTTAACATCAATTAAAATAGCATTTTGACCAAAATAATCATTATTACCTAATTTCCTAATTTCTTTAATTCCAATTCTACAAGAAACTAAACCATCTTTTATTATATATAAAGTATGTCCAATTTCTCCTCTTGAAATAATTTGTTCATTAGATTGAAATTCTTTAATTTTTATTTTCTGAGCTACATTATATTTAGAAACATTATCTAAAGATTGAAAAATAGAAATTGTATTTAAAAAATTAAATCTTTCTTTTAAAATATTTTCATTTATTCTTTTTAAAATATCTCTAAATGATTCTCCATCAATTGTAAATACTTCAACATTATCAATACATTTTAAAGTCTCTTCTCTTTTTTGTTGTGTTATTAAACTTAATTCACCAAAACATTCCCAAGGATAATAATTCTTCTTTTTTTCTCCTTCAATTGAAGCTTCAACTTTTCCAGAAGCTAAAATATAAAAAAAATTTCCTTCATCTCCTTCTTCATAAATAATTCTTCCTTCTGGAAAAGGAAAAAAAATTAATTCATTTAATATTAAATTTAATACTTCATTTGTTATATTTTTAAATAAAAAATGATTACTTAATGTTTTTCTTATATTTATTTCCTCATTATTTGTCATTATATGTGCCATTCCTGTTAAAGGTAAATTTTCCATATTTTCATTTTCATCTTCATATTCATTTAATTTTATTATACCATTTTCATTATTTTTACTATTATTTGAACTTTTTGTTAATTTTTTAGAAATTGGAAAATTATTGATTGATAATTTTTTATTTTGATATATTTGATTTAAAATTGCTTCTCCACTTTTTAATTTTATTTCATTTTTATCTACACATAAACTTCTTATTCTTTTTTCTCTTCTTTTAAAATTTAAATTATTTTCATTATTACCATTTGACATTTTTTCTTCATTAAAATTTATTTTTTTTTTATTTTCAATTTTTTGATTTATAATAGAATGAATATCATTTCCATTAACTATTATATTATTGTTATTATTTATTAAATCATTTTCTACTTGAATTTCACCATAATTCCCTTTTTTCCCTATTTTATTAATATTTATTTTTATTTACCATTACATAAACAACTTACAGTTTGACCCATTACTTTTGTTATTATTTTATTTTAAATTTTTAAAATGATCTTATTATTAAAATATAAAAAATATTTTCAATTTATAAGATATATTTAGTTAATTTTTTTTTTTAAAAATCTTATTTGAAACAATTATAAATTATTTATTTAATATGCATTAAATGAATTCGAAGTAAATATGAGATATTATATGAATAATATTATATAATTTATAATAACGATATTTTATACAAAACATTATTTTATATTATTTATTGTAAAGTAATAATTAAGTTAAAATTTAAATTATATTTTTTCTTTTTAATTTTTTTTTATGATTTTAATTTTTTTAATGTCAATATTTTTTAAATAAATAAAATAATGTTTAAACTTAAAAACTTAAATATGAAAGGAATAAAATATTTTAAATGTAAAAAATATGCAAATATATTTTATGAAATATTTAATAATATTGAAAAGGATATAAAAATAAAAAAATTAAATGAAGTACCTAATAAAATAATAAAAGATGAAAGTTTTATTCCATTATCTGGAATTTCAAAAGAAGATGATTCAAATAATAAATGGAAATTATTAAAAAATGCAATAGATAAAACTTTATATTTAGATTATAAATGTAGAATTCAAAACTCAAAAGAAAATTCTGATTATATAATAAGTTATCTTTCATATAAATATATAAAATATTTTAGTCATGATTGTTTTAATAAATTAAAACAATTATCAAAATCACTTAATATTCATATTATATCATTAAAAACAATTTATTTAAACCAATGTATGAAATATTGTAATAATAATTTATTACGTTCAAGAAATATAAGATCAGATTTAGATTTAAATAAAAATGCATTATCCCAAGATAATACAAATAATAGAAATAATATAAATAATAATTATTTCAATAAATATAAAAAGAAAAATAGACTATCATTATATATCACAGATAAATTTACTACAATAATTAGTAAAAAAGAAAATTTAATAAATAAAAAAAAAAAAGATAGTATAAAAAAAAAGTATAATGCTATTAAAGATAAAAAAAATGAACCAATTGATGATAATGAAGAAGAATTAGAATTACTTTATATTAGTAAAAAAAATTTACCAAAAGGTCATATTACAAATAAATATATTGGACCAACTGATGAAAAAAGTGTTATTAATAAACATAGAAAATTATTAATTGATTTTAAATTAAGAGAAAATACAAGACATTATATAGAAGAAAAAAAAAATAATAAATCAAAAAAAAAATTAAATACAGAGAAAAATCCAAATGACAAATTAATAAAATCATCAATTAAAATTAAAAATAATAATTTAGACCTACCTTCTTTAAAAATAAGTTTTTCTTTAAATTCATTTATTGGATTAAAAGGAAAAACAATTACTACTACATCAAGAACAAAAAAAAATTTAAAAAATTATTCATTTATACCAAGGGAAATATTATCAGAAAGATCAAAAAGAAAAAAATATAGAATAAACGTTTCAAAAAGTACAAATAAATTGATTAAAAACTACTTTTCAAGTAAAGATATGTTTTATATTTAATTACATTTACATATCAATTTAATATTTTGTATCATAAATAATTTTTTTCAATTTTATTAATAAAATTAAAATTAAATATAAATTATGAAATTATATATATATATAATTAAATAAAAAAATTTTATAAATTTTAAATTTTATATTCAATTTGATAAGCTCTTTGAATAATTTTTTTCCATTCTTCATTAATTTGTTTTTGATTATTATCATCATTTTTCCCAAACTTAAGTGCAATATAAACTTCTTCAGCACTTTTAAAAGACCCTTGTAAATTTAAAAAGCAACTAATACACATTTTATAAAAAAAATCCCATCCTTGACTAAAAAATCCATAATAAAAATTAATTTGTAATTCTAAAGGAATTAAACTAGAAAATAAACTATATAACCATTCAACCATTAAAATTTTAATATTAATTTTTAAAGTATTAAAAGCTTCATAAATTTTAATATAATTTTTTTTTAATATTAATTCAACTGTTTGAGAATGTAATTCTAATCCAGGAAAACCTTTTGAATATAATTCTCTAAAACCATATTCTTCAATTAAAGATGTAAATAACCAAAAAGCAACATATTCTTCACAATGATATAAAAAAAAACCTACTATAAAATTCATTCCTTGATAATAACATATTTCTTTATAATAATTTGAAAAAGCTCTTAAAATATTTTTCATTTTTTCTTGAGTTTTTTCATCTTGATAAAATTTATATCCTGGATATGTTCTTCCTAAATCTTTTTTTATTTGAGTTAAGTTTGTGTCTGCAATGTTTAATGAATCTTCTTTTACTTTTACTAAGTCTTGATATAAATTTTTTGAAATTTCTTTATTAAATTCTTTTTTTGTCATTTTTAATATTGTTGCTATTGATTCACAATAATCATTATCAATTCTTTTACATGAACATATATTTGGTGAAAAATAATTTGTTATTTTATCCCAAATATTCATTTTTTTTTTAATTTAATTTTAAATAAAAATACTTTTATTATTCTAATAAATAAAATTTATTTTTTTTAATAAAAAAATTAGTGTGTTTTTTTAATTACTTATATTTTAATAATTAATATATACTCATACAATTATTTTTTCTAAAAAAAATGATATGAAGTGATTATTTTGCATTCTATTGTATTATAATATAGACATTTATTTGTTAACTTTATTTATTATTTTGATTTAATTCGATTATTTTTTTATTCAAAGAAGCAATATCTTCAATATTAATTGAATATAAAGCTTCAATTTCTTTTGGAATATCATTAACATTTAAATAATTATTATCAAGTAATTTATTAATAAAATAAGCAATATATCTTCCAAGTTTAGTTTTTTCATCAATTTTATTTTCATCTTTAAAATTTTCTATAATATGTTTAATATATGAATTAATAAAAATTTTTGGTAATGATATACTATTAATAATTTTACTAATTACTTTCATTGAATTTTGAGTAAATTTATTATTTAAAAAAGCTTGAAGATATTCTTGAAATATATTATTATTTGAAATTTTTAAAAAAATATTAGTAGCAAAAACATCATTTTTTTCAATCAATTGCATAAATTTATCAGAAGTAAAATGAATATCATTTAAAATATTAGGATTATTTTCTAAAAGATTCATTACATAATCATTTTCACTTTTATTAATTTGTTTATTATTAAAAGGTTTAAATAAAATAGAAGAAATAGACTCTTTATCTTTATTTAAATTAGAATCATTAAAATCATATATAAAATCATGTTTTAAAGTAGGAATAATCCATAAAGGTTCTTCTTCATAAAAAGGATATTCAGAATTAGAATTAGGATAATAACTCATATAATTTGGTTCGAAATATTTCATTGAAACTTCATTTGGTGTGAGTTGATTCAAATTAAATATATTATTATTTGATTTATTTTCTTTATTATCATAAATTATTGGTCTTAACCAATCATTAATACTTTTATTTATTTTTTCTGTTTGATTTTTATAATTATCCCAATATTCATTTAAATCTGGAATATTTATATTATTTGTATTTTTTTCATTATCTTCTATAAAAGTATTAATTGGAGTTTTGGAATATTCAATTTTTTTCTCAATGAAATCTATTAAAAATTGTTGTTCAATTTTATTTTTTGAATCATTTAAACTTTGAAGTACAATTGGGAGAAATGGAATTGATTGTAATTTTTCATTTCTATACATATCATATAATATATAAAATGAAGATAGTCTTTGTGATAAATTTAGTAAGTTGTCTTTTATTAAAAACCATAATGTTATTCCAACTTTAAATTGTTCTGATTTAGAATATGTTTTTTGAAATGTATTTGATATAAATTCAAATGATTTTGTTTCATCTGATATTATATTATATAATGTTGTCAACTCACTTGGTGATAACATTTTTTAATTTTTTAATATGTTTTAAATTTTTAATTTGTAGAAATTAATTTTTTTTTAAATTATTATTTTTTTTATAATTTCATTTAATTATTTTATTATTCTATCACACCTTGCATTAATCCTTTTAAAAGATTAAATTTATATTTTTTATATTGTTTTTCATCAATTATTGATTGATTTGTAATTATTCTTAATTCTTTATCAAGTGTATGATATTTATTTAATCTTATATTGTTTTTATTTAATTTTTTCAAATTTTTTTTTAATTTTCCATTATTAGGAATAGCATAACTTAATTCAGAATGAAATGAATTAAAATTATGCTTTTTAATACTATTATTATTTAATTGATTATTTTTTATATTAGAATTAATATTACTTTTATTAGTCATACTTTTATTAAAAAATTCATTTTTATTATTATTTTTATTAAAACTCTCACCTTTATTAATATTATTTTGACTTAAACTACTTAAATTCCTAGTTTTATTTTTCAAAATTCCACTTAAACATCTTTCTCCTTTAATAATTAAACTATTATTTACCAAATTATTTTCAATAATATTTTTATCACTAATATTATCTAATTGTTTATAAGAATTTGAATATATATTAAAATAATTTTTATTTCTATTAACTGCTGATTTTAATTCTCTACTTACAAAACCTCTTTTAACTCCTTTATTAGTTTTAAAAGAATTTAAATCTGGATTTGGTTGATAACTTTTATGAGAAATTTTGTATATAAATTGATTTTCAGTTAATCCATCAAATTCATCATATTCTTTTCCTTCACTCATTATTAATTTTTCATGAGGATTTTCTGGAATTTGAATTGCTCTTTCAACATATAAAAAAGGAATATTTGAATATATTTTAGCTTCATTTTCATCTTTAAACATTTCTTTAAAAATTACTCTATTTCTATCTGATATTATTTTATTATATTGATAATCTTTTTTTTTTTTTTGGTACTTTTGTATTGGTCATAAAGAAATTTTTATTATTTTGATTCAATGTTTGACTCATTTTTTCATTATTTAATAATTTTTGATTTTCTATATTTTCATTTAATATTTTTGTAGGAGAAAAATTATGTATTATAAAAGGATTATTTATTATTTGTTGATTTAATTTTGATAAATAACTTCTTTTATATTGTAAATTATAATTATCATCAAATGGTTCTAAATTCTGTTCTTCAAAATCAATTATTTTTACACATTTTGGTCTTTTTCTATAAAAAGTTTTTGAATTTTTTATTTCAAGAAATCCTCTAAATATTTTATGTTTTAATACATTTACTAATTTTTTATTATTAATTTGTGCATTTGTTAATGATTCATTATAAATTTGACTATCTTTTATATTCGATTTCATAATTATATTTATTTAAGTTAAAATAATATATTTATTTTATGTTATATTCTATTTATTTAATTTAATGGAAAATGACTCAGTTGACACATTATTTGAAAAAATAAAAAATTTAGAAAATGAAGAATCACAATTATATGATAAATTAGAAAATTTAGAAATTGAAATTGAAAATAAAAAACTAAGTGAACTTCAAAAATTTTGGTCAAAAAATGAAGATGAAAAAGAAGAAAAAGAATTTATTAAAACAATTAATGACTTAAAAACAAAAATTAAAAATTGTTTAGAATTAAAATCAATAGAATATACATTTCAATATATCCCATTTGATTCATCATTTTCAAATGTTTATATAAGTGGTGATTTTAATAATTGGAATATGACAGAAATGAATAAAGTTGATAATACAGATGAATTAAAATTTAATTGTAATTTTAATTTAGAAAAAGGATTTGAATATGCTTATTGTTTTTTTTCTAATGGTGAAAGATTAATTGATTTTAATCAACCTTCTAAAAATATTTCTTATAAAGAAAATGAAGAATATAATTATATTGATATTCCTGATGATAATGGGAAATTTATTCAATTTAATAAAGATAAATTTTCTATGGAAAATAATGTTAATAATAATTCAGAAAATTTAATTAAAATTAAAGGAAATGAAAATGATTTTATTAATAGTGTTTTACAATTAAATGATATGATATATAAGAAAAAAAATATATTATTAAATCAAAATGATATTCTTACAGATGAAATAAATGCAAAATATAATTCATCAAAAAATGAGTATTCAAATGATATAGAAAAGGATTATAATGAATTTATAGAAAAATTTAAAGGAAGAATAATAGTATATGAAAATATAAATTACATAATAAATGATTTAAATATAGAAGATTTTACAATAAAAGGAATAAGATTATATGATTCAAATGGAATAAAAGTAAATATTTCTAAACAAATAGAATTTAATACTTATACATTTATTCCAATTCAATCTATATTTAACTCATCATATATTTTATCAAAAGAAGAAAGTGAAAAAATAATAAAAGCTCAAAAAAATGACAATTCAAACTACATAAAAATTCTATATCAAATTCAACAAAATATAGATAATCCAAATGAAAAAGAATTAATCCCATATAGAATAATACCATCAAATGTAGATATAAATGAATATGATATAGAAATAAAAGATAATTTAATTAAAACAATATATCATAAACAAAATAATTCATATATAATATTTGAATCAATTATGGTTGGTGATAATCAAAAATCAGGTTTAGTATCAAATGATCCAATTATAGTTTATACTACATTATATAATAAAGATATTTTAAATATTTTACATATTCATCTTAATGATACTTCAGAAGAAATTACAATTGAATCTGAATTTTTAGAAAATAATGAAAATATATTAAATCATAAAATTTTTACTACTGATATAACTGGAAGAAGATTATCATATAAATTAATATTTAAACAATATAAATTAATAAAAATATATTATTGTATGAGTATTGATTTTATTGATGAACCACCATTTAAAGAAATTAAATATTCTCCAAATAATTATGTTAAAATATCAAAAGGAGAGTATAAAAATTATTATGGAAAAATAATTGAATTTCCAATGGGAATGTTAGCAAGAAAAGATAAAGAAAATACAAAAATAGAAAAAATGAAAAGTTTCAGTGAAAAAAAAGAAGGTTATTGTAATGAACGTCATTTAGATAGTTTACCTGAATTTGTATTAGTTGAAATAATGTTTTATCCTGGAAGTGAAATTAAAAAAATAAAAGATAATATTAAAATTAGTATTCCAGTTTGTCATTTAATTCCTTTAAGTCCAAAAGAAGAAATTAGATTTGAAAAAAGTATTCTTTTAGAAAATAATAATGAAGTTATGGAAATTTATAATATTGGAAAGGAATTAGAAAAATATTTAAATAATGAAAAATTATTAGATGAGTTTGATTTAAATAAAATTAAAGAAATTTTAAATTTAGCTGAAAAGATTAATAATGATTTTAAGAATTTGGATGATGATTTAGATGATAAAATTAAATTTGCTTATAATATTAAAGGGAAGATTATTCCTATTTTACAACAAAGAATTAGATTACATGTTTTGAGTTTGAAAAATAATTCCTAATAATTTGTAATATAATATTTTTTATTGTTTTTAAAATGTTTTTAAATGTGTCAAAAATAAATATTAATTATTTTAAATTTGTATTTATAAAAAATTACAAATTTATAAATAAATATTTTTTCTATATAAAAGTATTTTATTTCATTAATAATTTATATCTAATAATTAATAATTATTATTACTTACATTATTATTATTTAATAAAGAAAATCTCCAAAAGACATTTTCATTAAAGCTTTTTCAACAATATTAGGTTTATTTTTTAAATCAATATAAAATTGTTTAAAAAATTTAACTTCTTTACTAGAAAATTGACAAACCATATCTTTACCATTACAAAATATAATTTTAATTCTATCATCATTTTTTTCATCAATAATCATATCATTAATATCATTTTTATTTAAAATAATTTCTTCACAATTTTCAATTTTTAAACAAAAACCACCTTTAACTTTACCAAAGTTACATTCAATTCTTTTTCTTTTTTGATCTTCATATTTTGGTAAAATATAACCAATAAAATTATGATCAATATTTAAAGGAGTTAATTCTACAATTAATAATTTATATTGTTCAATTAACATTTTAAAATCATCTTTATCTTTATTTGCTTCATCAATTTGATTTAATAAATTTTTTTGATCTTTTACTAAATCTGATATTATTTTTTCTTTATTTTCATTTGCTTCTTTTAAATCTTTTATTTCTAATTTTATTTTACTTATTTCATTTTCTAAATTTGTTTTTTGAGAATCAAAAGTTTTTGTATAATTTGTGAAATATTGATTTCTTTCTGATAATATTTTTATTATATTATTTTTTTCATTTATTTCTTTTTCAAGTGTTATTATTTTGTCTTTGTAACTTTGTTTTATTTCTAAATTTTTTTTTTCATATTCATTTTTTAATTTATCAAATTCTCCAATTTGTTCATTTAATTTTTTATGAATTGTTTCTTTTTCAATTTCTAAAATTGAAATTTTATTATGTAAATTTTCATTTTCTTTTTTTAAAAAACTTATTTCATCTTCTTTAATTTCTTTTTCTTGTTTTTCTTCTGAATTAATTTCAACTTCATCATCAAAGAAATTTTTAATAAAACTTTTAACACTTTTTTGTTCGTTTTTATTCCTATAATTTTTAAGTTCTGTTTTTAATTTTTCTATCAATTCTCCCTTAATTGTATTATCAACTTTAATATCTTCAATTTCTTTTTGAATTTTATTTTTTTCTTCTTCTAAATTTTTAATTTTATTTTCTAATTCTTCTTTTTTTTTTCTTTCATCAATTATTACATTTCTCAAAACTGCAAGTTGAGTAATATAAACATTATTATTATTATTATTATTTTTTATTTGTGATTCTACTTTAGTTGCCATTAAAATAAAAAATAAATATAAAAAAAATATTAACATAAATAAAATGATTGATTAAAATTTATATTAAATTTAATATATTGAAATTTATAAAAAGAAGAAAATAAAATGAATGAAGAAAATAAACAAACATTAAGAGAAAACAGAAAAATAATATCAACAATTAAAAAAACAATTCAAAAATTAAAAACAAACTCATATGAAACAATAAAAACAGAAATAATAAAAATCTTTCAAGAATCAAAAAAAGATATAACAAAAATAATAAATGATAACAATAATACATTAGCCCATATTGCAGTAATAGAAGGAAATTTTCCTCAATTAAAAATAATAATAGAATCATATTTAGAAATTTTAGGAAGAAATGAAGATTTTTATAATTTTTTAATGAGAAAAAATGATGAAAATTTAACAATATATGATTTAAGTGCTCAAAAAGGAAATAAGGAAATAATAAAATTTTTATATGAACAAATTTCAGGAGTTGAAAATCAAACAATAAAATTAAATAATAATAAAAATAATATTTTTCATAATGCAGCAAAAAAAAATCAATGTTACTCAATAATATTTTTTTTTGAAAAATTACAAAAATTAACTCCTAAAACATTAATTTTAGATATTAAAAATGAATTAGGAATTACTCCTTTACATTATGCATGTTATTATGGAAATAAAAATGCTATGGATTTATTATTAGATTTAGGAGCAAATATTAATTCAATTGATAATAATAATTTAACTCCTTTACATTATGCAATTAAAAGTGGTAATGAAAAAATTATTAAGAAATTATTAGTAAGAGGTGCTGATAAATTTATTAAAAGTAAAGATGGTTTATCTTGTTTTGATATGGCAAAAAAATTAAAAAAAAATGATATTGTTAAGTTTTTAGAACATAAAAATTGTTTTTTTAATTTATTTGGAAATAATGAATTAAAAGCTATTAAAGGAGGGAGAAATAATTTAATGTTAATTTTTATTATTATTTGTTTAATTTTTGGGAAAATTATTTATATTTTTAAACCATTACCTTATATTACTGAAAATATATTTAAATATGAATTAATGCCTTTTATTCCTGATTTAATTTATGAAATTGAAAATGAAAAAAATCAAACAGAAAAAATTATAGAATTTAGTGATAAAGGTTTAAATCTTTTTTTTAATTGTTTTAGTAATAATTGTTTAATTGAAATTGGGATTATTTTTATTAGTTTATTTACTGATACTTTAATATTAATTGTTGTTATTTATTTTCTTTGTTTTGCTAAAAAAGTTTATTTAAGAAAAAAAAGTAAAAGAGAAGTAAGATCTTTAATTAAATTATTTGAAAAACAAAAAAATGTTTGTGTTAAATGTAGAATTAATATAAAAAGTGGAACAATGCATTGTTTAGTTTGTAATTCTTGTGTTGAAAAATGGGATCATCATTGTTTTTGGTTAAATACTTGTATTAATGAGAAAAATAAAAAGCAATTTAATATTTTTTTTTATTCAATGATGGTTTTTGTTTTTTTAAATATTTTATTTTTTTTATTAAATACTTATATTTGGTATAATGGAAAGCCTATTCTTTATGAAATGTTGTTTAATGCAAAAGAAGGCACATTTTTTTATTTTATTTGTCAGATTATATTTATGTTTTTTAATATTTTTATGTTTTTATTTTGTTTTTATTCTGAATTTTTTATCTTAATTCCTATTTTAAACAATTCTTGTTCTAATCAAAATGATGAAGGATTGACTTTAAGTGAATATCAAGCAAAATTATTAATGAAAACTAATAATAATGAATCAAGTTTAATTAGTAATAGTTATTCAATTAATTAATAATATACAATATATAATTGTTAAAATTTATTTTGTAGAGTAAAATAATAATGAAAAATTAAATATAAATTAATATTTTTTAACTTATAATAAATATATAAATTTAAATTACATATATGTCATTAAATTATATATTTAACATTATGATTTTTTTCATTATACATCTAAGAAATAGTATAATAATAAAATCAAATAAATATTAAATATATAATTCATTATAAATGAACATTACCTAATTTTATATAATTTGTGTTGTTCATTATAATATATAAAATGTTACTTAATAACCTACATTGATGACTTAATAACTTTCTTAATTTTTATTTTTGATTTTAAATTTTGTAAACATTTTTCATGATTATCAAATTGGAAATGATAAATTCTTTCAAAAAGAATATGTATATCAGTTAATCCATATATTTCTCTTATAAGTGAAATAATAGAAAATGCTATTTCAATAGGATGAAATTTTATGAATATTTTTTTTTCAACTAATTTGTTTAAATATTGAAAACAATTGAAATAAACATTTTTAACATTTATATTATATTTTTTTAAATATTCTTTTTCAGGAGTAAATATTATACCATTTTGTAATAAAAATGAAAGAATATCAAATGCAGAATAAAAAATAATTTCATAATTCATAATTTGAATAATATCTCTTTCAAAAAAAGAATAAAAATTCAATTTATGATTTTGAATAATATAATCTATTAATTTTACTGAATAATCACCTTTTTCTATCATTTTAATAGTAATTATTAAACAAACAAAAGATACTTTTTGAATATCTTCTGAATATTTTTTATTTATATATAAGTCATCTAATAAATTAATACTAGAATGATAAACTTTATCATTTAAATTATACTGTTTACATATACTTTTAATTATATTAACACCATATATTCTAATATTTGAATAATATGTTGTTGGATTATTTGAAATTTTGTTTTTTTTCATGATACAATTTAACATTTGATTAAATAAATCTATTGGTTCTAATTCATTAAATATATTATTATTTTTAATATCAAAATTATCATCTACTTTATTTTCGACATTTTTCTCAGTATCTGAATTAAACATTTATTGATTTTTTACTTTATTTTTTAAAAGATTAATTATTTTTTTAAAATAATTATATGAAAAAAAAATATATAATTAATTAAAAAAAATAAATAAAATAATTAATAATATTTTAATTTAAAAATGCTAAAATTAAAAGTTAAAATTTAATAATAATATAAAGCAATAATTAATTGATTAAAAAAAATAAAAAAAATATGACAAATTCATTATCAATGGAAATAGAATATTTTCCAACATACACAGATCCCTCCTTATGTAATATGACATATCATAATGTTTACTCTCCAAAAAATAATCAAATCCCAGTAACATTTTTTCAAACGATAAAAAAAAATCAAAGAAGTCAAATTGATCAAAAGAAAAAAAATCAAATATTTGAGACATATAATCCAGTTGAAAGTCCAAAAAATAAAAATGAAAATCCTTCAATACCAAATCAAAAAATTCAAAAAGTAAAAGAAAATTATATAGATTTATTAGTATCATCATTTGACAATATGATTCAAAATGGTGAAATAACATTAAATTATTTAAATTCTCCTACATTAAATTTTAATTTTGAAAATAATTCAGAAAATAATTTTTCAAAAAAATGTGAAAATAAAATATGTGCAATAGTTGTATATGATCAAAATCAAATATATTATACAAAATTTTTTGCTAATTGTTCATATAAAGCACAATCATTTTGGTTATGTGAAAAATGTTATGCTGCTTATAAATTAGGTAATTATTGTTATTATTGTAATATTATTTATAGAGATTTTGAATTTAATACTCAATATTATGATAAAAAAAAATGGATTCAATGTGATTATTGTCAAAGATGGCAACATATACAATGTGAAGAAAAAAAAGGAGAATATAGTAATGTTGAAGAATTAGCTTTAAATCCTAATTTTAAGTATATGTGTCCTTTTTGTAGGAAAGAAAGAAATAAATGCATTAGACAACATAATAAAGATGAAAAAAATAAAAATTTACTTTGTAAAACTAAAAGATGTGAGGATAAAAAAAAAAGTTTTGAAGATTTTGGATTTGTTAAAAAAAAGAGGAAAAAAATTAAAAAGGAAAGATAAATTATTTATCCTTTATAAAAAAAATAATTTTTATTTTATTGGATTTTGATTTTTTTTTATATAATGATTAATAATGTAATTTAAATTATTATATAAATTATTTTCATAAATAAATATAAATTTAAAATAAATAATTTAATTTAAATGAAATCTAATAGTCCTAATATTAAAAAAAATTATTTAGAAGGAGATGAAGATGACTTTACAAATATTAAAATAAATTTATCAAATAATTCAATAAAAAATTCTTATAATAATAGATATAATGAAAATAATATTAATATTGACCATTCAAATATGAATATAATGGAATTAATTAATGCTTTAAATGAAAAAATTCAGTTTTATGAAAAAGAGTTTGGAAATTTGATTGATGAAAAATTAAAAATGCAAATTGAAATAAACAATTTACAACTTGAGAAGATCAAAATAAAAAAAAATAATCCAAATAATGAAAATAACAATTTAAGTAAATTAATTGAATTAAATAATAAATTAAAAAAGCAAAATTTAGAAATGAAAAATGAAATAGATAAATTAAATGAAATAATAGAAAAACAAAATGAAATTGTTAAAAGTAATAATTTTTATATTAATAATGAAAATAATAATATAAATAATAATAATAAAGAAAATGATTTTAAATGTCAATATTGTGAAAAGAAAAATGAAGAATTAAAAAAATTAACAAACGAAAAAAATGAGATTATGACAGCAATAAGTGAATTAAAAAAGCAATTAGAAGCTTTAAAAGAAAACGAAAAAAAAAGAAAGAATAAAAAAATGAAGGAAAAAATAAATAAAAATGAATCACTTCCCAATATAGAACAATATTTTATATTAAATAATAAATTCCAATTAGTAGATAAAAATAGGAATTTATGGCATATGAAAAGATGTAACAAATTTCAAGAATTTAAAGAAAAGAATAAAAATATTTATAAAACATCAGATGAAATTTTAAAAGCTTTTGTTGATTCATATGAAAATAAAAATGAAGAAAATAATATTGAATCAACAAATAATAATAATAATAATAATCGTAATAATAATAATTTGAATGAAAAAATTCAAAAAACAAAAGAAAGAACTTCTGAAACTAATAATGATAATAAATTTAATAATAATAATTTTAAGGAAGATACATCCTTATCTCTTTCAGATAATTCAAGTTAAGTTAGAAATCATTAATTTTTTATATATAGTTAATATTATATTTTAATTCATAAAAATAAAGTTTAAATATTATAAATATAATATTTTATAATTTTAATTTGTTCAAAAAAATGAATTTAAATAATTTTTACATTTTAGATACAATTTAAAAAAGAAAAAATATTCAAATATATATTTAATACATAAATTAGTTTAATGAAATAAATTTTTTTATTTAAAAACAATTTATTATAAAAAAATCAATAAAATCATAAATAAAAATTTAATATTATATAAAAAATAAGGTAATGTTCTTTTCACCATTGTAAAAAATATCAAATTAATAAAATTTAGTATGATAAAAGCATTAGACTTAGATCCAATATTCGAAAAAAAAAATGATGGAACATTAACAGTAGAAGATCTTTTAGATTCTAATGATGCTGTAACTGAACTTAAAACTGGTAACCAATTATCAGATATGTAAAATTTTTTTTTTAAATTTTAATTTTAGAATCAATGTTGATATTATTAAAGAATTAATTGATTATGCTACAAAAATGCCTTCTGAAGATTCTCCTAATATTGGACATAAATATCCTTTTAATGCTTGTGAAATTTTATGCTCTCCTAATGGATTAAATATGAATAAGTTATTAAATTTAAAAGATGAAAGTAAAAATGAAAATTTGAAAAAAGATGATGAAGAAGTTAAAATTGAAGAAAATGAAGATGATAAAAAAGAAGATGAAAAAGTTGATGATGAAAAAAAAAATGAAGAAGAAAAAAAAGAAGAAACAAATGAAGAAGAAAAAAAAGAAGAAAAAAAAGAAGAAGAAAAAAA
>Ga0256407_10004980_pt1 | contig 21680 bp, 35 predicted proteins | sample RumenRJG_04DNA_FD_193489 | JGI IMG/M metagenome (GOLD analysis project Ga0256407, IMG submission 193489) | Bovine rumen microbial communities from Lethbridge, Alberta, Canada - RJG_04 | ecosystem: Host-associated > Mammals > Digestive system > Stomach > Rumen | place: Canada: Alberta... | reverse complement strand
TCCTGTAACGCTGCATTTATATGTATATTCACCTGACTGATAATACTCCGGTCCCCGGTATGGCATTTTTTTATCCGCTTTACGAAGTGCTTCTTTCAAGAAATCACCACTGAATTGCTGTTCTAACACCCTGCCAAGATAATTCATTGCATACTGTATTTTGCCATCAACCCAGATTGCTTCTTCTCCGGCAAACTTTTCACCACCAACATACGTGTCATGATATATATATGGTCCACTGCTATATGAAAAGTCGTGAGAATCTATCCTTGTAGAGTCTGTTTCATTCATATAGGCAGCATAAGTATTTACATTAGCTTCAAGCCTGAACTCGATCAGCTTACTGAGATCATTATCCTCAGTATTCTCGTAACTAACCATACACTCCTGATCTCGGACCAGATAATCTACAGTAACATTGAAAAGATTGCTTATCAGGATAAGATTACTAATGTCAGGATAAACCTGGCCTGATTCCCATTTTGCAACCGCCTGTCTTGATACGGCAAGCTTTTCTGCAAGGTCTTCCTGTGTCATCCCCTTATTCTTGCGGATCAATTGTAGTTTCTCTGAAAAAATCATACTCATCACCTCCAAGACCAATATACAATTTCTCATTGCTGAGATACATCAGCCATTGGTTGCGTTTTTGCTACTTTTGTTATACATCGTATCAAAGTTCCGACATTTTCATCATTCTTTCTCAGAATCGCCGCCCGGCAGTTGTTTTATACCATCCATACTGACCATGGACAGGGTCTCCATCTGCTTAACAGTGAGTTCTCTAAACAACACTATCCTTTCAGGCATAGTTTTGCCCTGTCCGATCAGGATTTTTTATATGGTTTTGGAATATGATCTGATACTATCGTACTCAGGTGCTCTATAAATTCACCAAATAATTCCGCATCAAATTCCATGCCTGCACAACCTATCTCAAATTCTGTATCATCATAGAATGTAAAATAACCTGTCTCGCAAAATCCATTTCTCTTATAGAATCCTTTACGTCGTATATTTATTTCATTCGCTGATGAAGCCGAATTAGGAGTTTCATATTCTACCACAATCATGTAATTAACATAATTTGAAACAAGTTCGTTCAAAGCCATTCCACCTATTCCTTTAGACCGTAAGGAACTATTCACTGCCAAATAAGCCAGATAAAGAATAGACCTATATTCCCTTATTACCAAAAATCCAACAGGTCCATCTTCATATATTCCCAGAATGGTTGCACCTGTGTTCATAAGATCAGTAAAAGAATTCCTTTCACAGTCAGGTATGGCCTCTTCGTTTATTTCTTCCAAGACCGGGATATCCGGCGAATCAATTGTCAACTTTTTAAGTTCCATTATGCCACATCCTTATCTCTTTTCCTTGTGAGCAGTAATAATGGTATAACTTCCGGCATTTACGGTAATAATGCAGCCTTCGATACAAACATACCAATTCTTTCCCTGCTTGCTTATCTCTGCCTTTTCTGACAATATCTTTGACTTGCACCACTCGACAACATCGACTTCACCAAGCGAAAGATTTTTCTTTATTCGATCTGCACCCAAATCGGTTGTATGTACTCTATCTATGTTGTCAACAAGTATTTGTATATCCGTTTCTTTCCCGTTTATCCCGGATGAAAAGTTTATCTTCTTCAGATAGAAATACTTGCTCAGCTTCGGATCCTTGTCTTTCCGAACAAATTCCAATTTATAACCAAGTTTTTTATAAAACTCCGGCGCCTGGAATCCGAATGTAGTAAGTGCTATTTTCTCATAGCCCTTCCCTCTATATGCATCCTCAACAGCCGCAACAAGTTTACTTCCAACGCCATCTCTTCTGTAAGCCATTCCAACAATCAGATCCCCAATATGCACCTCATTGTAGTATGCTATACCGGTGATAACTCCGGCAATTTTGCCATTATCTTCTGCCACAAAACAAAATTCTTCAAAGTTAAGTGTTACACCGCAATCGGTAGCATACTGCGAAAACTCTACGTTTATAAATTCGCCAATTCTGTCATTCTCCACAACTCGCTTGATTTCCAACTTTTTCTCCCTTCAATCAGATAAACTACCAGGCCAAGCCAGTCTGTGATGGTATAAAGTGTCATGTTAACTCCCGTCATTTCATGGAAGCCCACGTTAAATCCAGCAAATCCGATATCTGTTCCATTTTGCCCGACCGGCTGAACATCAACAGATACAAAATCTCAAATTATAGATTATTGCAACAAAAAACTATGCTTCTGTATATTGTATTACTCAATCAACCCAAAATGCCTGAATGCGTCCATTATGGCATCCTCTTTTTCTTTCGGACACTCCGGTACATGCGGGTCATCTTTCTTTGACAGATTATAGTTCAGCCGCTTATCCAGTCCGCACTTGTCTTTCGTCTATGCGATATAGAGATTGCTGACCTTAAATCCGTATTTCTCCAGGACATACGCCTTAATCTTCTCATAGGTTCCTTTGTCCTGCGGCTCATATAGGCTGTCCTCTCCCGGCTTCATGGATATCTCGATTTTAGGGCTGTCCTTTTTGAGGGATAAACTGACAACCGTCTCGACTGTTGTCCGACTGAACAACCGAGTTTCATAATATCTACCGCTACATGCGAGACTTAAATATATTACTTCTTATGGATCACCGTATTTATTCCGATTGGCTTAAACCCGACACTGAGTGCCGTTTTCTGTGAACCTGTATTCGTTTCCGCATGAGCCCATACAGGTCTTCTGCCCTGGCGTATGATTTCCTCACACATCTTGTATGCCAGAAAGGATGCCAGACCATGGTGTCTGTATGTTTCAGCAGTCTCAACACCAATATCCACTTCCTCCGGACTGACCGCACTTGAAAACGCCACCGCAGCGAAGCTGCCATCTTCCTTACTTCTTGCCATAAATCCAAATCCATTCCGAAGGAACATGTCACTGTCGTTCCAGGAAAAAGTCGGCGTAATTCTCCCCTGAATGACACGTATATTGTCTGAAGTTATACGTTCAATGACAAAGCAGTCATCAAGTTCCGGTTGCTTTTCAAGGATTCCGCTATGAGTGTATTCAATCCTCTTATCAACTCGAAGCAAGTCTATGCCCGAATAATAATCGGAAACAAACTCCGAATCTGTAATGATTAAAAATCTTCGCTCCGTATCAGACACCAAAAAATTGTGATATACTTCTTCAAGAGCATCTGCACTCACATCCCCGGAGATATACGCAAAACCACAATAATGCCAAAACAGTACACAGCCTTTGCCATCAACAAAAATATCTCCATCCTGAGTCCCGTTCGCAATTGATAAAGGATAAACCCGGTTAGCCAGGCATTCGTTAGCACATTTAATATATTCTTTGTATCTGTTTCTATCAACTTTATTCAACGAAATACACCTCTATATAGTCTCGCTCATTTATTAACCTTCTCGAATCGCATGCGAATAAGAAAACATAAGACTATCCATCTATCTGATGATCACCCTTCTTACTCATCTTGATCGTAAAAGCGATTCCATACAAAAGACCTATGGCCTGTTTGTATTCTCCATCTTCATCATTCGGATTACCGCTGCCCCTAATCGCAATATAATTCATTTTAGGAACGGTGACGATAGAGGGCGTGCCCTTCGGCATATAGAATTCTTTGTACTCCTTCTTGTAATCAAACGCCATATATTTTTCTCCACTTCATTTCGGTCGGTGCTAAACAATTGTCCCCTGGACTATCAGCACCCCTCCGTCATATCTTTCTCTTCATAAGGTTTGTTCCAGGAACCGATCTCGATCAGGTTTCCTTCCGGATCAGCGATATAGCAGGTTCTCTGTCCCCAAGGTTCAAGCTCCGGTTCAAGCACAGATGTCGCGCCATTTTCAACGGCCTTCTTGTATGCCTCATCCACCTCTTCGAATGTATCCACATACAGCGCGATTTCAAAATGACCGTTCAGCCCCTTGATATATTCATATCTCCGGTTTGTCATCTTCTCAAAATCTTTCCTGCCATAAAGCAGAAATAATGTTCCGTCCTTAACAAGGTAAACATTAGACGTATTCTCTTCTTCCTTGATTTCGAACCCAAGAACATCCCTGTAAAAACGGATCATCTGTCCCATGTCCCGGACAAGCAACCCAAAGCCATCTAATCTCATACTCTTTCTCCATTTCGTTCCGGTCCGCGCTAAACGATTGTCCACCGGACAATCAGCGCCCTCCATATAATCATTAAGCTCCTTAACCCCACAGCCCTTATTCGCATAGTAGTCGTACATTTCATCCAGCTTTTTCAGATCATAGCTTGTAACACAATCGGATATCACATGAACGATATATCCTGCCTTTGTCATATTGAAGCATGTGGACTTTACACAGCCTGTGGCATCCGCACCGGCAACAAAGAACTCGTTAATTCCGTTCTTTTCAATGAACTCTGTAAATTCCGTGCTTGTAAGAGCATTTCTTTACCCTCTTCTTTTCATCATCAGATAGCAGTTAATTCCCTCTTTATAAAAATCAGTTAGTTCTCCAACGCACTTATATCCAAGATTTTCATATAATTTCTTCGCTCTTGGATTAAAATCATCTACAGTTAAAAAGTATTTTGCCGAAGAAGAATCAGAAGCATTATCCTCAAAAAACTTCATCAGCTGTTTACCGATGCCATAATTCCTGTATTCTTCCTTTACTGCAACAATATGGAGATAAGGGTAGCTTCCAAAAACACCATTTGTCATGTAGTAAATAAACCCCAGGCACTTCTCATTTTCATCCAATGCAACATATATGTTTTCTTGTCCCACTGCATATGTTAGCATATTGGCTGCCTTTTCATAATCGCTGAAATACGCTCTTCCCAAATCAGATTTTTGCAGAATTTCTATGCAGCTATCAGTATATTTCATATTTGCAAGTTGAATATGTATATCCTTTTTCCACTTACGCTCTTCACACATGATACTTTACACCTTCGTCAAAACTACAGAAACTATCTATAATATAAAATCTCACATTCGCCTTCATCGGTAAAAGTTTCAATCTCATATGTAAGAACCCCATCGGCGTAGATTTCCTGATAGATCATATCTAATTCTGCTGTTTTTCCTTTCACTGCAATCCATCCTGAATTCGGCAAAATCACAGAGCAGTTTGCATTATCTATGTCGCCGGATTTAAGCCCGATGACATATTCAATCGTATCAGTTGTCCAGTTATAGCCTAAACCCCTAAGCTTTTCTCTTCCATATTTTTTGGAAAATTCATCCCAAAAAGCACCGATCGTTTCATATTGCCGATCGTCTTTTGTTGAAAACACCTTACTGATTCCATTAAAAACCATACATTCCTTCCGTTGCCCCTTGCAAACTCTGATTCTACTCCATTATCTCTATCTGATTGCCTTCGATTACAACTATGCAACTTTCGTAATAATTATCACCAGTCGTACGCGGTCCACTTACAACCTCAAAACCGTCCTTTTTTAACCTTGTCGTTAGCTCATCAACTTTCTCTTTGCTACCAGCGCTAAAAGCAACATGAGCATAACCTGTACGATTCAAGTTCTTTTCCATATCTACAAGTCCGGGTTTATTCATTATTTCCAGCCTTGAACCATCCCCAAAGCTGATAAAGTACGACCTAAATCCTGTATTCTTATTGTGATAACCGGCATTAGAACTACCATCTAAATATTTAATAAAGAATTCTCTGGCTTCTTCCAGCTCATTTACATACAAGGCTACATGCTCTATTTTCATTAATCGCTCTCCCATATCTATATTTGTTGTTTTCTTTGTACCCAATAAAATCGATATAGTTCTTCATTTGCAGCATTTATACATCTTTAATTTTCAATCTATCAGTTTCTATTACCACGTCGCTCACCTAAACTTGCGCATATCAAGCGCATTGTAAAAATGCGGATCCTATTCGCCGCATTCTGAAACAAAAGAAGCGCTTAAATCATAATCCGATATTTCGGAAATGGGTACGGGTAGCTTAAGACCGATTTTTGAATCCTTGTAATTTATTTGTTTTGAATGAGCACCATCTCCACTTCTGTCCACGGAATAAAGCTGTATCGTATCATCTTGCAATGAAATAAAAGCGTGCCCAAAACCTGCAGGGATCAGTACTGCAAGGGCATTTTCTTCTGACAGTTCAATTGACTCCCACTCCAGATAGGTCGGCGATTCTTTTCTCAGATCAATAACGTAATCCAGCCCTCTGCCTTTTATGACTGTCACAAACTTCGTCATTGGGTCACCCTCATCTCTGTAGTGTATTCCAAAAAAAGTCCCTTCTTTGGGCATGCTGTAAATTCTTGTCTCCCGGGCTTTGAAATCATCAATGCTTTCATCAAAAACATATGCCAGCGATCCACGGTTATCAACACGTGTATGAAGCCTGTATATTTTTACTTTTCCGAATAATTCTTTTACCACCATTTTTCTACCGTATCCTCCGTTAATCATCGCAACAATTCATTTACCTCATCCATCTTTGGCGGATTAAGCGGTAATGGGAACCTTGAGCCATCGAATCTCGATCCAAATTCACTGACTGAATTTGTTTTCCGTGCAACGATCCCATCAGCCATATCAGATAATCGCTCCAACCTTTTCGCACGATTTCATTTCCGGACAGCCACCGCAGGTCTCCATCTGTTTTTCTCTCGCGCACTGTCTGATCGGACACAAAGAATCGCAGTACACTGTCTTTACTCCCGGAATGCGGCAGCCAGAGCAGTTGATCATTTCTGGCGTGATCTCCACTCCATTAAGCTCAGACCATTCCTTCGATACCTTTATCCGCAGCTCATTGTCGTTATTAACTGTAGCCAAACGGGCTTCACAGACCTCACAGTCCAGCCCGCAATATGCAATGTAATCATTCATAATCAAGTCCTCTTTACTACAATCCATACAATCAGTCCGCTCTCATGTATACCCTGCAAAAGTGTTGCAAGTGCTTTTCGATGTATTCCATGCATTCTTCCTCACATTGCGGCTGTCTGTCTGACCTTGCAATTTGCAAAACAGCCGGTGCTGTAAGTTCTACTGCAAGCAATTCCGGATCATCATCTATTACTATACCTTCATCCATCATGCCTTTGATAATCTTTGCAAACATCCTCTGTATCCCGTCCAGCTGATGCCTGGTTGTAGCCTCAGAAATCCTTTCATTTCTAAACTGTTCCTGGACAAGCAGCATCCTTGTCTTTCGGATTACAGGATCCTTTATTGTGAATGAAATCCTTTTCAAAGTCACCTTGATGAACTCTTCCCGGCTCTGCGGCACTTTCCCAATATTATTTTCAGATCCAAACATTTCCTCATAACGTGCTTCAGCAGAATCGATCAACGCATTTAGAATGTCTTCTTTGCCTTTATAGTGCTTATATAACGAAGGAGCTTTGATTCCGACAATACTTGCGATTTGCTCCACGCTTGTTCCATCGTATCCATTCTCTGCAAATAACGTTAATGCCGCATCCAGTATCTTCTCTTTGGTAGACATATCTTCCTCCATTCTGCTAATAACCATTAGCCCTATTATAGCTAATATCCATTAGCCAGTCAAGCCTTTTCTGTGCTCAAAAAAAGCCTGCGAACATCAGATTTGCTCCCAATGCCCACAGGCTCGATAACAATTCGATATTCAAGTTACACTCGTCGGCAGAAATCAAGGCTTAGCCAACCGATCCCGCTCTTCAGCTTACCCCACATAGAAGCACCTGCTCCTTCTGACACCGCCACTATGGTATAAACACCCAGAGTGTTTATTGCATAATGTAATTACACAAAAGGGGGGTACGGACGAAATCCTGGATCAAAAAATCTCATAGCATTCTCCCTTCCGATCACAATAAAAAAGCACCCGGATGATGGGTACTTTTGACTGTCAAGTCATTGTCCATCATCTGGGTACCAGTTTAATGAGAGTCCTTGCAAACTATTATTAATCTGCAAAAGCAACAACGTTACCGCGCCGCTTTCAATGATTTCAAATATAGCTTTTGTTCCTCTGTAATCCTTCTGCTCTCCAGGCTCTTTTGAATGGCCTTATTATGTGTCCAGTCATCAAGTCTTTTTTCCTCAATGAAAGGAAGAATGCTTTCATACTGCTTTGCGAGAGCTGTTGCAAAATACCATGCGATCATCATATTGACATAATACTCTTCTGATCTGATTCCTGCGACCATCTCCGGATACTGCTGGTCAAAGTCCTCATCCAGAAAATGCTCCATAAGCATACCAATGCCAAATCTCACGGTGTATGTCTTATCAGAGCGGATCCATTTCATTATGTGTTCCAGGAGCGCTTCCTTATGCTTCTTAAAGATTTTCGGAGACATCTGGTCGCACGTAGCCCAGTTATCTACATAGGGAAGAAATCTCTCCAGCTCTTCCATACATTCGTCATAATCCTTCATACTGGACAGGATAAAAACATGCAGCTGGTTTTCTTCAAAAAACTTATGAGGTAATTCTTCCAGAAAATCCTTATAATCTCCGGTCTTCAATATTTCTTTTGCCATAATCTTAAGTTCCGGAGTTCTCACTCCAATAATCGACTCGGGATTTATGGTCGGGATTATCTTTATCTGCATATCACGATACTTCAGATCCCGAAGATCATACAAACTTTTAAGCAGCTCCGATTTATTCATTCTCTGTCACTCCTCTGCATTTTCAGCATCAGCGCCATCCTTGATCCGATAGTAATCCTCCATCTTCACATTGAGTTTCACAAAGGAATTGGCTTTTCGGTTGCTCACGCGTTCGAGGAGCACGCAACTTTCAACCGTTGACTCCGATTCCAAGGGCAGGCTCTTAGCATCTCTCCATGCTTTTGCAGTAAACCCAAATAGTGCAACATTTAGCAAATCCGCTTCTTCCGCATATGGAAGCCATTGCAGATCCTCCCGATAATTGCACACCGGAATAAGACAATTCTTTACCGCATCTGTCTGGATCAGATAGTTATTCTTTGAAAGAAACCTCTTGGCATCCCATTCTATCTTCTTCAGATCATTTTCCTGCTCTTTTAACCGTTCAAACTCCTTTATCAGATACAGTTTAAATACTGGACTTATAGCGGAAGCGAATTCAAACGCTATATCTTTATGAGCAAAAGTTCCGCCGTAGCGTCCTTTTCGTACAAATAATCCGATTGCTCCGGTTTTATCAACCCATTCCGACACACTTGGTGTAAACACAACAAGTCCGGCCTGTTTTTTAAAGTGTTCAGATTCGAACACTTTAAAATCCGGGTTATAGATTTCCTCCCAAGTAGACAGAAACTCCAGCGTGGATCTATTCCGCAACCAGTTTCTTACAACATCTGCCGCACGCGAATTTTCAGATTTGGCGGCTGCCATATCAGTTATACAAATATAATCATCCATATCAGCTTCAGATACCGTGATAGGAATGTCCTGTACTCGTATTATTCTATTCTTTGCCATAAACTCTCCCTTCCAAATTTGTGGACGAGAATTTCGTCCGCAAAACTTGAGGTCAAAATTTTCGACCTCAAGTTTTTATATCTTGATCTATCTCATAAAATTTTTACTGTTAACCCCTCGAATTCGAGGGGTTTGAACCGGTCGAATTCGATAGCTTTAGCCCTTTTTGCTCTTCTTTACCAGTTCCTCATACTTCAGCTGGTACTCAATCAACCGTGGGATGTATTCCGGCGGAGTACGCCGCCCCGATTCCCAGTCTTCTATTGTACGAACCGGGATACCGGTATGCTTTGAAAACTCTGTTCTATTCTCACCAACACTCTCACGAAGTTCCCTTATTCTTTTTGCTATATCCATAGTTTTTACCTCCACGCACTGCCAAAGAGCAATCTCGGAATGACCATTCACCCCCTAACATACTCATATCGGCGACTTGTCATCTTTTCAAAATCTTTCCTGCCGTACAGCAGAAACAGCGTTCCGTCTTTCACAAGATATACATTGGAAGCATCCTCCGCTTCCTTGATTTCAAATCCAAGCACATCCCTATAAAACCGGATCATCTTTCCCATATCTTCAACAAGTAACCCGAAACCATCCAATCTCATAATGTCTTGTCCTCCTTTTCCCTCATGCACTCTTCAAGCGTCAATACTTCGCAGCCCTTATCCTCATAACACTTATCCGAATATCTGTCCCGGTAACTTCAGTTTTTCTTTAGGCGGAAAGCCTTTATCAAACTCATCCACATCCTCGTCCTTCACATAGTAACCCTGCGGAGTCTGATATACTCCGGTCACATCATGCAGATATCCCGGAATCAGTTCTTTACAGAGGAAGAAGGAGGAATCTGCATCTTCCGGAAGGTCATGATACCGGATACCGAACTTACTTGCATAGGCAAAGCCACTTTTACCATAAAAGTCAATATTCCCTTCAAAAAGAACAGCTCCGAAGCCCATTGCCGCCGCTTTCTCCAAAGAATAGTCCAGCAAAGCCTTTCCATAACCCTTGCGTTTCAATTCCGGGGTTATGCCGATTGGTCCCATCGTTAATACCGGTATTGTCCTACCGTCATCACCCTCGATGATCGTCTTCATAAACATATCCTGCCCGATCAGCTTACCGTCCTGTTCCATAACAAAATCCAGTTCTTTCACAAATGCCGGATCGTCCCTCAGCACATGGATCACATAATGCTCACTGCATCCCGGACGGTAAACATTCCAGAACGATTCTCTCACAAGGTTCTCAACAGCCCTATAATCCTCTTCCTTTTCCAGTCGTATCGTATATTCGTTTTTATCCATCTCATTTCCTCCGTAATTTGTGAGGCGCTTCAGCGCCTTGCCTACTTGCCGTCGCGTCCCGAAGGGACATCTCATCGGCGGCAATCCTTATGTATCTGGTGCCTTCCTCACCAACTTCCCCATTTGGACGGAACCCGCATTTTATAAGCACCCTCTGCGACGCCGAATTATCTGGATCCACTTCCGCATCAACCGCTTTTATCTCCGAATGCCGGAACGCCCATTTTAACGCCAGCTTCACTGCTTCCGTAGCGAAACCCTGTCCCCGGTATTCTTTCAGAATGCCATATCCTATCTCCGGATTACGGCCAGCTTCTATGCCTTTAAAGCATAGATCCCCGATATGCGTTCCGTCCGTTTTTTCGATCAGCCACATCGCATACCAATCCCATTCTCGAGGATGAGCAAGGCAGCCTTCCAGCATTTCTCCATACGCTTTCCTTAGATCTTCATCCTTTTCTGAAGCGATATACTTTTCCATCTGTTTCTGACTTGCAGGATAAATCCTTATGCGTTCATTTTCCATCATAATAAACTCTTCCCTCTTCCAATCAGCAATCCTTTCACAACCAGAATAACCAGACAAACGATACCCGCATACGGCTGTCTTGTTAGGATAAATGCCGCCGCACATGCTACTGACAACACCATTCCCGTCACAAGCCGATGACGGTTCCAGACCGGCTTGTCAAAATGACTGATGACAACTCCGCAGATACCGTTCAGAACAGCCACACCAATCAAAGCGGCAAACAAAGTTTTGATCCATGTACTTATGCCCGTGATCGCATACAGCGATACCGAACCCGGACTACCTGTTCCGTTTCCGAATACAGGTAGGAATAGTAGCAATACCAGAAAGATATCCAGCGTATTACAGATCAGGGATATATACTTATCCATGCACTCTTTCTTCTCATCTGCCGCCGCAGAAATGATCTCTTCCGAGCAGATCAGATCATCAATCGTCACCGAAAAGAACTTCGATATTTCCTTAAGCGAATCAAGACTTGGATAGCCTCGGCCCTGCTCCCATTTTGAGATCGCGGTTCTTGAAACAAACAGAGCCTCCGCCAGCTCTTCCTGCGTCATTGATCTGGATTTTCTTAATTCCTGTAGTTTTTCATTAAATTCCATCTTTGCTCCTGCCTATTTTCTTCGCCTTGTCCGAAATTCAAGAACGCCTTGGCGTTCTTGACGCGGCGCGTGCAGTGCGCAGCACCTTCCGCAGCACGCGCCTGCGATCCTGCCGGAGGCTTTATCACGGGCGGGGATTCCCCGACCGTGATAAAACGGCTGACCGATACAGCATATATAGCCCCGCACTTAATAATACGGATCCAATTATATCTGTCACCCAGTGTACACCTGAGATCAGCCTTCCGATCACCATAAACACTGAAAAGGTTACTACAAACACCGCACCCGCTTTTCTGATCATCGCATTTGAAACTCTCCTGTTTGCCTGAAACCAGAGTGTCGGCATTACGGATAGTACCAGTAATGTCGTTGATGACGGATAAGATGCCTCCAGCCTCCCCTCTATCAGAACAGGCCTGTAATTGATTGGAATCATCTCAAAGATCAGGTAGCAGGCTATGACCAGCACATAATAGGTACCCAATATCAGGATATCCGGATCAACCTTTAGCAGGCTCCGCCTCTTTACCAGCTGCACAAACCCCAGCGCTCCGAAGCACAGGCAAATAAAAATGGGGGCAAGTCCCAACCAGTCCGTGATCGTATAAATCGTCATGTGCACGCCGGTCAGCCGATGGAACCATACATTAAAATCAGCAAAACCGATTTTCGTTCCATTCTGCCCCACAGCCTGCACATCAACATACTGGATCAAAACAGTCCACAGGGCAAAAGCACCGATCAACCCTGCCCCTGCCAGCAGATTTCTTTTTTCCTTCATGTTCTCTTCGTCCTTTCATTATAGTATTGCCCATTGGCAATTCATACCGGCAAAAAATACCATCTGCCGATACCTCCGACTAACGAACGCATCACAACATTGTCTATTTCAAAAATATGTAGCTGCGTTCGTTAGTATGAAAGTAACAACGACACATGAAAAAGGAAAGAAACGTATCGTCACATCCGCGATACGATTCGTGTCATGCCCATAAATAAAGGCTTTTCAATCATGGAAAGAAGAACCGGTCGCCCGATCCTTCTCTTCCAGACAATGGATTCAGTTACTTCAATCTTTCTTCTTCACCGGAATCCAGATCGCGCTATGGTAATCCATCTTATCCTGTCTCCACTCCGTTCCGGTCGTTGCTAAACGCGTGCCACCGGCACGCAGCAACCTTTCTTTGATGCTGACACGATCAGTATATATGACGAGGAAGAGATCATCCTGTCATTTCCTGTTCAAATCTGTCCTATAAAGCCATACAAGCTTGAATTTAACTGCGTAAAAACTGAAGAACTGCCCGATTAAATTCATCCGGGTGTTTGCTTGCTATAAAGTGATTGCCCTTGAGAAAAACAAGCTCTGAGTCGGGAATATGCGAAGCAATTAATCTCGTGTGCTCTTTCTTTATCATATCTTTTGTTCCTGCAATAACCAGAGTCTTTGCTTTTATTTTGACAAGTTCTTCCGGCTCCACATCAGGATCGTTTACCATCAAACCGAGCATTTCTGCGTTCAATCTGGCAGAATCACTTTTTTCAGCATATTTCTTTGCAAACTTATAACCGATTTCAATAGGAATCTGCGTGAAACGTTTCACTCCCATCGGATTCAGATTCGCCCCATTCAGGATCAATCGATTTACTCTGTCCGGATACTGAATAGCAAAGATCATGGCAACATTTCCGCCGTCTGAAAAGCCAAGCAGATGTGCCCTATATATCTGATGTGCGTCCATGAAACCCAGCAGGTCTTCAGCAAATTGGCGTATGGTAAAGGGTTTATCGCCTCTCGGTGTTTTTCCGTGACCTCTGGTGTCTATTGCATATACATGATACAGGCCGGAAAACTCTTCAATTTGTCCCTGAAAATATCCGCAATCCTCTCCATTGCCATGGAGCAGAATAAGCGGTTCTCCATTCCCTGTTTCTGTAAAATAATGTTCAATGTCCATCTTTATTGCTCCATTTAATTCATCATCCTCATAAACTCCGATTATCTTTCCTCCGGTCATCATTTGCAACAAGAGAGATGGGAAATAATTCCCACAATTCTAATTTGTTGTCGTTTGGACCACGGCATCCGGCACAGGGGCCGATTTCAGCCAGTGCACGCTTGCAGATGCTGCAATCCAGCCCGCATGGGGCAATCATATCCGCAATAAACATTCCTTTCAGTCCTCCTTTCAGAAATGAACAATTCTTTTTCTTTCGCACATAAGCCCTCCTTGCCAATAATAGCTATTATAGGCAAGTCAATCATTTCGTATTTCACCATTTCTCCTCCTGCATAATTCAGTTCTTTTTCCCGCAAACCTGAATTTATTGATACACAACTTCAAACTCCTCGCAAACCACTTTTGTATGTTCATCAAATGCTTTGTGCACAGAAGCAAGTTCATTCGTCAAAAAGCTTACATGAACCATTCGCCAGTATTCCAAAGACCGATCGCCTTCTCCCTCCTTAAAAGCATGTTCATCTGAAACCTGATTGAATGCTGTCACATAAACTTTGAGTGTTTTAATAATACACACTGCTTCCTCGCTTGAATTCTGAATAACACTATAGTCCCCCACCTGCGGAAGAGGCTCATTATTTATCTGATACAGCTCATATGCGGAGCAGGTTGCCGTTTTGATTCCCTTCAGGACTAAGTCTGCCAGTTCATCCGGAGCTTCTCCGAAAGGCCATGCTTCATAAGTTCCGTAAAACCCGGATTTTTTCCATAATTCTTCTGCTGTCATATGAAAAGCTTTTCCTCCAAATTGCGATTGTCTTTGTCATATATCCTGTAATTCAAGCTGTAATCTCTATCTGATTTCCCCTCTTCTGCTGACCACAGCCATTTATAATACAAATTCCAGCTGTACATCAAATGGCTCCTCATCTGCAATCCAGGGTATTATCTCCTCAGCATGCACACATCCCAATGCCTTATACGCAGCCTGAGATTCTTTTGATGAATGAGCGGAAATGTATAGCTTTTTTGCACCATGTCCCTTTGCCGCCCCCGCTGCTTTCTCAAAAAGCTTTCTTCCAACTCCCATCCCCCTGAATGGTTCTGATACTTGAAATGTAACAAGCTGGACATACTGTCCTTTTGTTCCTAACCTTTTTGTACCAACCGTGATATATCCTATCAAATCCGTCTCTTCAAATGCCCCATAATCTATCATGTCCCCATATAGATTATTTGCTATTGCCGACGCTTCTTCTCTGCACTTATCAAGGCTCCATTCTTCCACAAATGAAATAGGCAGAAGAATCCAGTTTCCATCCACATTTCTTAGGCACTCTGTGACAACCTGATGCCTGATAAAGTTATCCAGTGAATGGGAATTAAAGTTATCTTCAGTTAGTCTCTCTATTCTTATTTCCATCCCTCAATGTCTCCTATGCTTTTCTCTTTTCTTAATTTTCTTCAATTCAAATATTCGCTGGCTCTCCGCTTCCCTTTGTTCACGGCTTCTGACTTTCCGTTCCTGTTTATTCTGCTCCAGTTGTAATTTAAGTGCCTGCTGCGATTTAATGCCTATGCCCGTCTCCAATGTCTGTTTTTTCGCATCACGCTGTGCCCTTTTAGGGTTCTTCTTCGTATCCTTTACAACCGTTGTACCATATTCATTTTGACAAGAGGTATCGTGCAGTCGAGTACCGCTTTCAGGTGTGACGGCATCCCATAGCAGTGTAGAGGGAAGCTCCATATGATCACATCGGAATCTCTGTACAGATCCAGTATTTCATTCTGATCGTCATCTATCACACAGTGTCCGCCCATATTTTTCCAGCACCCAAAGCAGCCTCTGCACGGTGATATTTTTTTATCTATAACGTTGATAATATGAACCTCATGGGCATTTCCTTTATTCAGTCCTTTCAGGAACGCATCCGTCAGTCTGAAGGTATCGCTCTTCTTTTTTGGACTTCCGTTTAATACCAGTATTTTCATCTTACACCTCTTTTTCTGTCTTCTATCTCATTACTTCAAACGCCATATCATACATATCCCGTGCATCGACAGTGTTACGTATATAATTAGGGTGATCGGGCTCATACCTTACGTATTTCTCTACTTCCTCGATAAGCGCAAGGTAAGCGACCGCGCAAGCATATCTTATTTCGGTATCCCTGTTAAGTTCTATCTTCTCCGTTGCCGTCCGGTTGTAAATCTCTATCTCTTTTTTCTTATCCGTAAGCGGAGCCTTCTGCCCCTTTCCGACAGTTATAAAATCAGCCACAGGATCACCCCAGAAGCCTCTCTCCGGATTGATCCATACAAGTTTCCCATCATCATAAAGAACATTGCTATCCCACAGATCAAAATTCACCATACGGCAGGGAGCCTTCCTCAGAACGTCCTCATGCCTGTCAATAAGCCTGATGAACTCCTCGCCGTCAGGTGTTTCATATCCGATATTCTTACAATCCATCACGAGATTCCCGGCCATCGAGCGAAGAGCCTCATACCACGAGCCATATAGCCCTGACTGACTGTAACCGTATTTATCGTTTTTAACGCAATGGATCTTGGCAAGCATACCGATCTTTTCAGCCTGCACCCTCTCAGCTTCCTCCGAAGTAAAATCACATTTCCACAGAGGCTCGCCCTCCATCATCTGCATGATAAAGCAGCAGCTCTTTATGATCTCGCATGTAGAATCAACCGCATAAATTTCAGGGCATAGTATATCGGTGTGCTCCTTCATCTTCCGGTACCAGTAAACCTCCGAATCCATCATATTCTTCTCATAGCTTAATACCGTTGCTTCCTTATGCGGTGCGATCTTGAGCACATAATCTCTTTCGCCTTCACAGGTTACCTTATAGGCAGAATTGAACTCACCGTCTCCGAGAGTAGTGCAACCCTTAACATTACCGATTCCGTGCGTCCTGAACAGGCTACTTATTTCTTCTTCGGTAGCTTCGTATTTTGTTCTGCTTACTATCATATCCTTATGTTCACTTTCTCATGTATACTTCGCAAAAATGCCGTAAGTGCTTTTCGATGTATTCCATGCATTCTTCCTCATACTGCGGTTGCCTGTCTGACCTTGCAATCTGCAGAACAGCCGGTGCGGTAAGTTCTACCGCAAGCAGCTCCGGATCATCATTTTTGACGATACCCTCATCCATCATACCTTTGATGATCTTTGCAAACATTCTCTGTATTCCGTCCAGCTGATGCCTGGTCGTAACCTCGGAAATCCTTTCATTTCTGAACTGTTCCTGAACAAGGAGCATCCTTATCTTGCGGATTATTGGATCTCGCATTGTGAAGGAAATCCTTTCCATCGTCACATTTATGAACTCTTCCCGGCTCCGTGGTACTTTCCCGATATTATTCTCAGATCCAAACATTTCCTCATATCGCGCTTCCGAGGAATCAATCAACGCATTCAGAATATCCTCTTTGCCCTTGTAATGTTTATAAAGCGAAGGGGCTTTTATCCCAACAATATTTGCAATCTGCTCCACACTTGTTCCATCGTATCCATTCTCTGCAAATAACGTTAATGCCGCATCCAATATTTTCTCTTTGGTAGACATGACTCTCTCCAATCCGCTAACATTCATTAGCCGCAGTATAGCTAACATTTATTAGCTTGTCAATCAGAAAAAATGGTCAGCAGAGTTTCATTCTCCACTGACCTATATTCTTCATTACCTATTTCTATCCTCAGCATTTGTATAAATGCAGTCTTATCGCCTATGTTATAACAATTCTATCTTCAATTTTCTATATCATTTGAAAAAGCCTCATGGCATCCTCTATCGCCTTAACCTTCTCCTCGTTCAGGTATCGCCCCCTCCCTTTGGTCGGCGGCATATCGTTCGTCGCATTTAAATCAGCTTCGCTGATGGGCGACTCACTCGGACATCCCGGCTGTTTACTGTCCGGAGATTTGGGTTTGTTATAATTCTCCCGTTCTATAATCCCATGCTTCTGATTTACCTGAGCGATATTGAGATTAGTCACGCGATATCCGTACTTTTCCTTTATCCAGTCCCGTATGGCGTTATAGGTGGCTCCCTTCTTGAACCCGTCCGTGTCCATGTCCTCCAGACTGAACTCCACACGGATCTTTTTGTTCTTGACATCTCCCTTTGAAAGCAAACAAACAGCCTCGACATCGTTTTCGTTGAGCAACACCTTGCCACCTGCTTCAGCGTCATAATCTACGCGGAACTAAATCTGATTCGCTTTAGGATGCTTCCATTTTCATGTAATTAATGACTTCTCTGCCACCAACTTCGTCCACCCATTGACATCTGCTTCCGAAATAATCTCAAATCCATTCTTCTTCCAGAAATGCGTGGATTGCGGGTTCCCTTTATCTATCGCAAGCCGAACCGATGTTTTTCCTGTACTTTGTAAATAATCTATAACCTCAGCAATAATAGCAGTTCCTGTCTGCTTCCCCTGATACTGCGGATTCATCATAAAAAATCCAATATACGCAATCTCCGCTTTAGGGTACCCATCTATCAGATCCATAATAGCTATCAGCTCCCGGTCATCAAAAAAGCCAAAGTAGTATTTATCATCCATAGTTATTCCCGGCGGAGTTGCCTTCATATCATTAAGAATGTTTTCCCTGGTTGGGCGTGCTTCGGTATACTCGTAAAAAACTGTATTCTGCTTACAGATCCGGGCAAGCGTCTCTACGTCCGATTCTTCCAAAACACGAACTGAATACCTCTTGCTAAACTTAGAAATATCGATCATAGTGTATATAACTCTCCCATAAAATATTCTTCCTGAAAACTGATGGCCTCCAGAATATCCTCTGTCTGAATCGTTTCTCCGTTTAAGCTTACAATCCACTTATCTTTGTTATCATTCAGGCGATGATATACCGCAATGACCTTGCCGGTATATGTTTTCAGTGGCTGATCCGCCCCAAATACATACACATCCTGTTCAGCGTTGTCTCCGGCAAACACTCCATCAACATACCCATAATTGATGGGATATATCATCTCCGGATGTTCTGGATGTGCAGTTCCCAGTGGCCTGTCAATCGTTCCGCTCACCGTGGTTCCAAGCACATCACTGTAATCCATTGAGACAATATCCGTTTTGTACACACGACTATCTTCTCCGTAGGCATCATTCATGATTTTCCAGAATTGATATCCGTACTTCTCATAGAGCCCTGTTTCGCCCGTAGAGATGTACACATGCTTATGACCATCATTCTTTGCAAGCTTATAAACATATTCCAGCAACTTCCCAACACGTCGTTTTCCTCTATACTCCGGAAAAGTATACACAAAACCGACCCAAGGTGTCAGTGACGGCTCCCGTACATCATCCTGTTCAGCGTATGTACAAAAGGAAATCAGTTTATCACCATCAATAAGCAGGAGCGCTTTGGTCGATTCGCCGCACAACTCCTTCAGTTTCTGATCCCGGAGCAGTTCAAACAGATATTTCCCTGCTCGCCAGTCGCTCTTATTTATTTCAGAAAGCCAGTGATCTTTATTATCACTGGCATAAAAATCAATGATTACCATCAAATTTCTCCTTCAGCAGCCCGGTCATACAAAGATCATAAATCTTATCTCCCTTTGCCACTCCGTTTTTCCGAGTACCTTCATATTCAAAACCAACCTTTTCAAGTACCCTGCCGGATGCTGCGTTCGGAGCATAATACACACCGGTAATACGAACGATATCCAATTCTTCAAACGCTATCCTGCAAATACCTTTTGCCGCCTGCGTCATGATCCCTTTTGACCAGTAATTTGTCAGAAGCAAATATCCGATCTCACCGTCCTTATGATACACGTCCTGCCTCTTCTCAACAGATATATTTCCGACAAGTTTTCCGTCAACATATATTACGCGCCAGACACCAGTTTTTCCATCGTTCTCTGCCACCATATTAATCCACCATTCAGCGGATTCATCTGTATATGGGTATGGCAATCGGTCAGACAGATATTTCCTGTCCACAGCATTGCAGACAGCCTTTAATTCGTCCTTATCCTCCATTGTCGGTATTTTTAATTCTATCTTCATATAGAAATCCCTCACCTTTCTTCCCAATGTCCGTATCTCTTTCCACCGACACGTATAACGCGCCCGGACTCACTCAGTTTTTTTATTTCCCGCTCTATGGTCCTGGTTGTAACTTCCAGCTTTTCTGCCATCTCAGACATTTTGATTTCGGGATCTTCTAAAATCAAATCAATAATCTTTTCCGCCAAACCGACTTCTAAACCGACATCCTTTCCGACGCCCTGTCGGTTTGGAGTTTTAGGCTGATCTATAAGGGCACTCTTAAGTGCCGGGAAATATACTCTGAGCCCTGTTCAGATTATTTCATATTTCGGAAGCTCGGCTCCAAGCGCTGTGCACTCATCACATATCTTTTGAATTCCTTGTCCCCAGGTTTCTATATATCCCGCTCTGTAAAAAACGTTGGCTATGTCAGGATTATACGGAATGGAATCATGTGGCTGCATCAAGGTCTCAGCAGTCCATCCCTCAGGAAGGATACAACGGTTGCTTATAATAATCTGCTCTTCCTCGATTCGTATCTGAATCGGAGTACCGTACATATAACAGTTATGAGCGATGGCGTTGTAAATTGCTTCGCGGATGGCGTTCCGAGCAAAAGGATATGTCTCTACACGCCGGTCGTGTTCATAGGTAATTTTTGCCTTCAAGTATTTGACCAGGACTCTTTATATTCAATGTTTTGTCTTTCTGCCATAAAACTATCTCCCTTCACTCTTAATCCTATGATAATCCTCCATATCAACATCAAGAGTAATTTCTTTCGATCGGGTGTTGCTCATTCGCTGTAAAAGCGCAATACTTTCGATTTGCGAACCATTGTCCAAACTTATCTTCATATCCTTTGAAATGATAGGAAGCTTGAATTCTATGGACTTAAGCCACTGACCGTTAGCCTGCTCTTCTTCGTAGATCTCAACTTTTTCAATGAATTGTGTCAGGAACTCACTGCGTTCCGCTTCATTCATCGGCTCATACATTTTGTCAAAAAAGATTAGCGCTTTCCATCAACCAAGGCATATCCATAAGGAGCAAAGCCGCCATTCCACTTACCTTCTCTAGCCTTTTGCATGCGTCCTTCCATAGTCTGTACACGGATGTTTTCCTTTTCTATCTCCGCCACGGCTGACAGGACGGATATGATGAGCTTACCTGCATCCTTGGAAGAGTCTATACCGTCCTCGACACATATAAGATTCACTCCATAATCCTGCATGATCTGGAGAGAACTAAGCACATCGGCTGCATTTCTTCCGAATCGGGACAATTTGAAAACAAGGACATATGATATTCCGTCTTTTTCAGTCTTGATATCATCCATCATCTGCATGAACTGGGCACGTCCTTCTATAGATCTGCCGGATTTACCCGCATCCTGATACTCACAGACGATCTCATAATCATTATAATCAGCAAAGGCTTTCATGCGTGATTTCTGCGCATCAAGCGAGTATCCGTCAATCTGCATTGCTGTGGATACACGGGTGTATGTATAAACCTTGATCTTTTCCTTACTCATTTTCGTTCCTCCAATTGCCTCGGATTCGAGGCAATTTTTCAAAATTCTATTGACACCCACTCCGGATCTGTGTTAAAGTTCTTGTAAAGAGAAATGGGTTTTGTGTCCGGTAAACTCTTATGAGTCGAGGGAGTTGCTCGTTTCTTTTTTTATGTCCAAAATATCATACAAGTACAGTTTTCCGTCTGCTGCATGCCTAATCAGCATA
>Ga0256407_10004977_pt1 | contig 21689 bp, 28 predicted proteins | sample RumenRJG_04DNA_FD_193489 | JGI IMG/M metagenome (GOLD analysis project Ga0256407, IMG submission 193489) | Bovine rumen microbial communities from Lethbridge, Alberta, Canada - RJG_04 | ecosystem: Host-associated > Mammals > Digestive system > Stomach > Rumen | place: Canada: Alberta... | reverse complement strand
TTTATATTTATCAATTTTTGCCGGATCCGTTTCAGTCAGCAGCTTGTTATTGTAATAATCCTTTTTCCCGGCAATGTTGACTTGCGCCCATTGATCCGTAGTAACATCTTTATCCTTCCATATACCAGAATAGGTTTTGATTTCAATATCTGCCAGCTGCTTTTCAACATCTGCTTTTTGGGCTTCCAGTTCCAACTGCTTTTTAACTAATTCCTTTTTCTGCTTTACTGCTATTTTTTCATTTAGTTTTTCCTGCCATTCCTTTTTCTGCTGTTTCAATGCATCAATATCAGATTGAATATTTTTCAACTTGATTAATTCATTGCCATCTGCAAAATCTTCAAGCTTTCCAAAATCATGAATGATTTCATCATACTTATACCCATTGGCAGCGGTAATAAACTGTTTTTCCAAATCTTCAATCTGAACATCAGCATTTGCAATATTCGCTTTCAGCTTCTTTTCCGTCAAATACTCTTTTTTAGGTTTTGGCTGTTCCGGTTCCACATGATTCTTATAATGGGTAATACCGTCAACAGCATAAACATCCATCCCGGATTTATCGCCGCCATCAACAAACGTATTTTTCCAATCCTTGTATTTCATGTTATCCGGAACATAATATGTTTCACCATCTGCATTTCTGGCAGCGCGTTCCCCAAAACCAATATCATCAGGGAAATAGGGAATTGTGGTTGAACGGCAATTCACATGGAAAGGCGGGGCTGTCACACCCGGTTCATAATCTTTCATGGGAAAATGTTGCCCGTCCATTCCCTGACAAATATCTGATGTATGGGAATCCAATGTGGCAAGGATTTCAAATTCTTCCACATCCAAATCATTGAAGCAATCCCCTTGCGCCAAAGAAGAAAAATAGGCCTGTTCAGTTTGCACTAAACGGCCAGCCACATTTTTACTTACATTCATTCGCGCTGCAATCTTATCAATTGCCTTTTGCGGATCGCTTCCGGTCAGCAGGTTAACAGTTAATTCATTGTGAATTTCATTCAACAGCTTTTCTTTGTTCCCCCAGATCCGGGTACTGAAATTATAACCGTCAACCGCCCACGGTTTTGAAATTAACTTTTCAATTTGTTCTTTATCCAGTCCGGTAATATCCCATCCAGTATTATAACCCTTCTGGATCTCAAACGCGGTATGATAATAGCCGGATTGGTAAACATCAGACAAGGTTCCTTGCATCTGCTGATTGTACTTCCCGGCCAGCACTTCTAAACTGTGTTGTGTTTTCAGCTTCAGACTTTCCAGCTTTGAAATGTGATATTTGGAACTTGCATTTTCCAGCTGCTTCATCCATTGCGCGGTAATTGCATTTTCCTTACCGTGTGCAATGTAATCCTGAACAGTCCATTTGAATTCATCCAAATCCTTACCAGCCAACCATTGGCGGGCTTCTGCCATGGAAATAGCGTTATTATCCGCAAACCGCTGATACCAAGCGCGTATTTTTTCTTCCAATTCCCTTTCTGCCTGTTCATACATCTTACGGATATTTTCATAGGCAGCTGCGCTTTTATTGTGTTGTGCATCTTCCAGCTGGCCGAACCGCTGTTTCCAATATTCGCTATTTTTCATTATTCATCATCCGGCTTATCTTTCTTATCAGGATTAGGATTGAATGGGTTATAAGCTAATTCCATTTCCTTCTGCTTTTCTTCTTTCTGCTTCTGCAATTTAGCCAATTCATCCTGAACATCATTAATCCAAGGATGCATTGCAACAATCGTTTCATCAGAAATAATGCCAACGCTATCACGGCAATTCTTGATTACATCCGATTCATTGATCATCATATCCCGGTTAAAGATAATCTTTACATCTTCATTTTCATAATCCCCTTGCCCGGTATTGGCCAAATGAACATTGATAAACCAAAGTAATTCATCAAAAGCCGCCTGTAATTCTGTTTCCATATCGTTTGCTTCCAAGTCAATATCAGAATACATGCTTTGGATGTTCATTTGGTTAGGATTACCGGATAATCTATCATCTTTGGCATCATAACCCATGCCGTTTTCAATAATGGCTTTTTTGATGATTTCAATGATCTTCTGGTAATTGTCGCCGTTCACATTGATTTCTAAAGTTTCAACGCCGCCTTTAGCTTCCCCGTCATAACGAACCTTCACCGCGCCAAACGTGGCCAGATTTCGCCGGAATTCGCCTAAATCTTGCCCGTCATAGTTTTTCAGAATCAAGATAGTATTCCGGTTATCTTCCTGCATGTTATTTTCAAAATCAGAAAGCATAACATTCAAAGCATCCTGCAAGCTTTTCACCCGCTTCAACAGGGGCTTTTCATTTTCGTTGAACTTTACCGGAATCAATGGAATCCGGTTCCAGTTATAGGCAATCCGTGTACCGTCTGGCTGTTCCAAAATCAAATAGGGCAAATCTGAATTTTTTTCAGGATTATCAACATCCGGGGTTAACACGCCATGTTCCCAAATGTATCTGTGAATACCTGATTTATCATAGATTTCAACTTTGTTAATGGTTACGGCTTCTGTACCTTCATAGCCTATTACCAAATACAAACGGATAGCACAATCAAGCTTTGTATGATCTCTGTCATGCCAGAAGGGTAAGATCTCATACGCCGGAAACATCCTGAATGAAAATTCACCATCTTCATCATAGTAAGGAAACAGCCATGCAATACCGCCGTTCATGGATGCTTTACCAGCGTTCTTTATCATACGCATGAATTTTTTGTTGAAAACTTCATTCAGGCATTCTGCATACTGTTCATTTTTAGTATCAATCACAAACGGATTACCTAACAAATAATTGGCCTTCTGGTTAACCAGAATAGCATACCGATTATCCACAATATGATTGTTAGGCAGGTTTTTAACTTCCTGTAAATCCCCGTTTTCGCCAATCATTTCACGTTTTCTATACAGAATATCATGGTTCCCTTCAAAGTACAGAAAGCCTTTAATCTGCATCATTCTTTCAGGGCTGTTTTCCCACCGGGAAATTTCATGTTCAAGAAACTGTTTATCCGTCATTCTACTATTTGCGCCCTGTGCAATCAAATTTGTGATTGTTGCTGTAACCGCGTCAAGCGCGTGTTTAAAAAACATTGTTAAACCCCCGTTCATTTAAAGCTGAAAGTGTCGCCCCTTGAAATATCTTCAACTGCATAACGCATAGCATCCATTAAGTGGTTAAAATCATCAACCGGAATATTCAGCTTCTTTCCGGTTTTTGAATCGGTATCCCAAGTGTAATTGCCTATTTCCGTTAGGAAGTTTACGCATTTTGGATGAATGATAATGTGGTAATCCTGCAAAAAATCAATGCCGTTTGAAACAGAATCTTTTCCTTTTCGGCTTCGTTGAATTCTTTGAATTCCTAAATCCCGCAAACGGTCAATGCTTTTAGGTTCAGCACAATCTGCTTTAATCAGTTCTTTTGCGTATCCCATATTGATTAACGTGGCCGCAATCTTTTCATTGCTGTACCCGTAACCATACATTTCATCAAATACCCAGATTGTTTTGTTTGTGGTATCAATCAGGCCGCAAAATAAAGCAGAAGGATCATTTGTATAACCAAAGTCAAGGCCAAAAATAGATTGAATTGTTGGCAATCCGCGGATTTCGTTAATATCGAAAACCTTTTCTTCCCAATTCTCATAAATCAGCCCTTCCACAATACCCCAATTACCCAAACCAGCTACCTGATAACGCCGCGGATTGTTTTTCTTCATTTCGCTGAATACTTTCAAATCCGCTGCATCCAACCATTCATTACATAAGTAATTTGTGGTAATTGCTAATGTATCATCATTTGGGGCATCAAAAAACCTTGACTTCAACCAATGCTTTTCGTTCCATGGGTTAAAAGTCAAGGTAATTTGTTTGAATAAATTTATATCATCCGGAATTGCGCCGCGGATTGATTCATTCAGCATATCAAAATCAGATTCTTTGCTGATTTCATACGCTTCTTCAATCCACATCCAGCACAAATAACCATGTTCTACCGTTACGGATGTTACTTTTAAAGGATCATCCAGCCCACGGAAATAGATCTTCTGGCCTGTTGGCTTATATGTCATTTCCAACGGGCTTTCTTTAATATCCCAATGTGCCGCAACCCCTAATCTGTTAATCGCCCATTTCAATTCTGTAAAGCAGGAATCTTTTAAAGTCCTATAAACTTTACGAACCACCAACAAATTAGATTCAGGGTATTTAATCATGTTTGTAATGAACCAAAGCGCCGTTGTCTTTGACTTCTTACTGGCGCGGCTGCCTTTACAAACACGATAACGGCCTTTATAATCCCAGAATGTTTTATAGCCTTTTCCAACAACATCAGGCAGGTAAATCCGTTTTGAAGATTTTAAAGGGGTTTGAATAGTGTTCATACGTTTCTGGTAATCAAAAACGTATTGGCTGCTAATCTTCAAGCTGATCTTCCCCAGAAATGATTATTGGCAGGTTCACATTCAGATCAAGCTTATCATTCCACATTCCCAAATGTTTACCCAGCAATTCAAGGGCTTTCAACTTATCCCCTAACTTAATTTCACGTTCAACCCCTTCACCGTCTTTTGTCGGAAACACTTTAACTTTTATGGATTGAATGGCAGCAGTATCATCCGCTGTTGCATCATCCTTTACTGTTGCGGTATCTGCATCAATCACATCAGAAGCATTGACAAACGCAATTTTGGCCAGTTCCAAAACAACCCTATCTTGATTTACCCCGGTTCTTTTGGATCGTTTTGCCATCTCTTTAGCAATCGCTGAATTTATTTCAGGTTTTTTAAGGTTTTCATCTCCAATGGATCCAGCTGTTTTAACTGAATAGCCCGCCCTTATTGCTGCCTGTGTTGCGTTCAGGTCAATCAGATATTCAGCTATAAAGCGCTTTTGCCGTTCTGTCATTTTCGCCATCCGGCAACACCTTCCTTTCTAAAAACTACTCCATTAGGTATTCCCCGGAAAGCAGGAGTTTGCCGCCGTCCGGTGCAGCTATGAGCATCTTTCCGGGGAAAAATAAAAAAGCGCCCTGAATTTCAGACGCTTTTTCAGCTTATATTATACCATATTGTCAATAGTAGATTATGTGTTATTGTGTGTTAAATTGTGATATTTTGTAAGAAAGTGTAAGATTCTCTAAAAATTTTTTGTGAACTTTTTCAAAATTTAATAACGCATCTGAATTTAAAGCCCTTGTATAATCATAACTTTTATGAATATCAACGGCAATGCTTCTTAACGCTTTTCCTTCAACATACCGTTTATATAAACATTTCACATACAGCTTATTATGCAGCTTGCGTATTTGGTAGATTACCTTTTTCCTGAACGCTGTATATTCATCAATCATTTCATCTAATTCTTTTTCAGCCATTCTAATTCTGGCAACCTTTTCCGGCAAACCGATTTCCCCCGGAAGTTTGCCGCCTGATACCTTATCATGTTCAAAATCAGGGCTTCCCGTTGCATAAAGCAGCTGGCGCAATTTGGATACTTCTTCATATTGCTGTTCAATAATGATATTCAGCCGTTCAATTTCTGATAAATATTCTTTGGCTTCCATGATAAAAATCACCTCATTCAACTTATAAAGTTTAATCATATTGCAAGTTAGCTATTGTTAACAAAATCTTTCCTTTCAATTTTTAAAACTAACACTTTAAAAGTTACAGTTTAAAAAATCATCTGTAACCGCTTCAAACATGCATGAATACTGAATTCTTGAAAAAAGGTTACAGTTACACTTGCTAATTTATATTAACTATATTTTTCTTAAATATCATATTGCCTTACATTATCACAACAATAAAACATATATTAAATTGAAAACATCTGTAACTTCTGTAACCCAAATTCTAAACTATGCATGATTACTGCATTTGAACAGGTTACAGATAAAAATTTTTAAGTGTAACCATGTGTAACCTAAAATGAAACATAAATTATATTGCCTGATTTTCTGATGATCCTTCTTTTGCAAAATATTTATCTTGTTCAAGTAAAGTTTCCATTCTTTCAATAACTTTACTTTTATCCAAAGCATCAAGTTTCATGAATAGATCTAATGCAATACGCGCTTGCTCATCATCTGGCATTCTTTGAATTTTATTAAATTCATCAAATTTTAATATTTCTTCAATGTCAACATTTAAAGCTTTGGCCAGTAATTTAACTTTAGAAGCTGGAACATCATTAATACCTAATTCAATTTTGTTAATTGAAGAACGTGAATCATAGCCACATAAGCGGGCAAGTTCTTCTTGGGATAAATTTCTTTCAATCCGTAATTTCTTAATATTGCTGCCAAAAAACAATAAATAAGCCTTTTTTTCATCATCCATTTAAAAAGACTTCCTTTCGTAAAAGATTCTTTTTCAATTGTATTATAGCATGGTGTAGATTGATTGTAAACAATTTTAAAAAATTTTTATAAAAAATGTTGACAATCAATCTACATTGTGCTATCATGTGCTTGTAGATGAATAATCTACAGAAAGGATGAAGTGAAAATGAAAAAAGGCGATTATGTAAGTACCCCGCGATTCTGTACCGTGAGAATCAAAGAAGTATTTAACAGCCCGCGGGAAGCATTGAAAGCAGGTTACACGGAACCTACACATTACCACGATTGGGGATATACAGTTTTTGGAAAGGTTGTTGGAAACCCAAAGCCCGGTTGGTGCAAAATGGAATTTGCAGGTGTTAAAGAGTAGAAAGGGGTAAAACATGGAACAGTTTGTTGATATGATGGGAATTATTGAAGCCCATAATGAAGTAGTCAAGGCATTTAAGAACAGCGGAATTAAGATTGAATTCACGTTTGAAAATGCTATTAAGATTAACGGTATTATGCAGAAATTAACTGATGAAGGCTGTAAGCTGCAAAAGGCAGCTGAAAAAGCGGGCATTAGAACAGAAGTTGATATGCAAAGCGGCTTTGTTTGGATCATTTGCGGATAAGGAAAGGGAAAAGAAAATGAGAATAGAACGGCTTTTATACATGAAAAGATTATTGAACAGGTTTTTCAGAAATGGGCGGCATAAAGCAGATATTGAAATCAGAAGAAAAGAATGTAATGCAATATTAAAATTCTGTAAAACTTATGGAAAAAGAATGACAAAACCGTTATATAGCAGTTCCGGCCAGATGGCTTTTACTTTCAGGAAATGCAGAAAAGCAAACCCCGCCTGATGATGGCTTTGTTGGTTACAAGCCGAAATCCCCTGAAAAGGGGATAGCGGGAAACCGTAAAGGATGAAGTGATTTTATAGAAAGGGGAACAAAATGAAAGAACAAAGTTTGAAACCTATCATTGAAAAGCTTGAAAGTTTATTTTCAAAGTTCAACAAAAAGTTTTATGCCGGGAATTTGGAAAAACCCATTATCACGGTAAGCCCGGATACCACAATTGGCGCTTACGGATGGTGTACGGCTTGGAAAGCTTGGACAAACAAAGAACAGAAGCAGGTGGAAGATATTTCTACCCTGACAAAAGAAGATATTGATTCCATGAAAAAAGATGATGGATTCTATGAAATCAATATTTGCGCTGAATATCTTTCAAGGCCTTTTGAACAGATTGCGGAAACGCTGCTTCATGAAATGGTTCACCTGTTCAATCTGCAAAACAAAGTTCAGGATACCAGCAGAAACGGAACTTACCACAATAAGAAATTCAAGACAGCAGCAGAAGCCCATGGTTTGGAAGTGGAACAGGATAGCAAATACGGCTGGAATAGAACAAAATTAAACAATGAAGCGCGGGTTTTTGTAGAAGCCATGCAGGATAAGAAGTTTCAGTTGTATAGGAAGTTTATTCCAAAGCTGAAAGCCAGCAATTCAAAACAGAGTTCCCGGAAATATGTTTGCCCCTGTTGCGGCCTGATCATCCGGGCAACAAAAGAAGTTGATGTGATTTGTGCTGAATGCAATGAACATTTTGAAGAAGCGGATTAAACCCCGCTTCTTCAAAGAAAGGAAACCCAAATGAATATAACTGATAGATTATTCCAGCTTAAAATTGCAATAGTAAGAAACGATAAAAGAAAGCAGGAAATTATATTAAAGCAGCTGGCGAATAGGCAGGAAATGCAAACGGCTTTGGAAGTGGTAAATCATACGATCCAATCATATAACGATATATTACAGCCTTGGAAAAAGGTAAAAGAGTTATTAGAAAGGGGTAAATGATGGAAAACAAACAGGAAATCTGCAATTTGTTATTAAAGGCATTACAGGCTACACGCGGCGGGGAAGATATAACCGCGCTGGATTATACCAATGATAAAGAAGTTGGCATTGAAACAGTAACCATACATTATAAAAATGGCTACAGTAAAACGCAGGATGTAACTTCTGATAGCGGAACCGCGTTAATTAAGGATATTATGAAGGGTGTTTCTTGAAAGGGGGTGAATGAAAAAATGATTGATGTTGATGAATTAAAAAAGGCAATTGATGAATCTGGCTATAAGCTTACCTTTATTGCTAAAAAATTAGGCCTTTCCTATCAGGGTTTTTTAAATAAAATGCAAGGTAAATATGAATTTACAGCCAGTGAAATCAAAATCTTATGTGATTTATTGCATTTGACAGAGGAAAAAAGAAAGAAAATTTTTTTTATGTAGTTTGTAGATGAATAATCTACAGAAAGGATGAAGTGAAAAATGAAAAAAGTTATTGGCGCTGCTTTTGTCAGGTTGTTGGAATTTGATTCCTTGGAAGAAGTGGATCACTATCTGAAACAGCTGAATGAAAAGCATAAGCGGTATGAAATAGAAAACCGCTGCAAATTAGAAAATGGAAAGTTCCGGTTACTGATCCGGGAACAGTATAACAACAATGAAATGATTTAAAGAAAGGATGAAGTGAATCATGTTTGCAGATTTATTGAAAAAAGCAATGTTTGAACTGAATTTGAATCAGGTTAAAGTTTCTGAATTGACTGGATGCAGCCGCGCTGCCATTAGTCAGTATGTAAGCGGTAAAAATGAACCGTCACAACAGAAAAAGATGGAAATTGCCGTGGCGCTTGGATTGCCGGAAGATTATTTCTTGCAGCTGGATCCGGAACCGAAAATTGCAGCTGATAACGTGTTCAATGTTCCGGTAAAAGTAATTGCCAAACTGATGAAAAAATCGGATGAATGGGTAAGGCAAGGTTTGCGGGATGGCGTTTTTCCTTGGGGATACGCGGTAAAGCTTACAAAATGGAGTTACTTTATCAGCAGCCAGAAATTCACTGAATACACTGGAATTCAGATTCCGGTAAAAGGCGGGGTTATTAATGGGTAGGCCTAAAAAAATTTTATGGAAAGAAGATAAATCAGACGGTGTAATTTACGTTTGCCCTTACTGTCACAGATATTTGGTTTTAACAGGGAAAGGAATTCACCAATGTTTTGTTTGCGGCGGGTTTGTGGATACAAGTGAAAGTGAACCTTGCCCGGATACAGTGAAGCGGATTAAATATGATGGCTTGCGGCCTTGGAAATAGAAAGGAAGTTTGCAATGGTAAAAGGTTATAAGGTTTTTAGGCCAGATTGGACTTGTTGCCCCGGTACAGATGCAAAGCAATATTCTTGCCCCGGCAAGTTTGAAGAAAATGTTGTGCTTGATATGTGCAGCGCCGGAATGCATTTCTGCAAAAAAGCGGTTGATTGCTTCAATTATTACAGTTTCAATCCTGAAAACAAAGTTGCAGAAGTAATTGCATATGGAAATGTTCTTGAAGAAGGGGATAAATGCTGTACTGACAAGCTGGAAATTGTAAGGGAAATTCCTTGGAGTGAATTGTTAGATTTGGTAAATACCGGAAAAGGTTGTTCCGGCTTCTGCAACAGCGGCAACAGGAACAGCGGCGACTGCAACAGCGGCAACAGGAACAGCGGCGACTGCAACAGCGGCGACTGCAACAGCGGCAACAGGAACAGCGGCAACAGGAACAGCGGCAACAGGAACAGCGGCGACTGCAACAGCGGCGACTGGAACAAAACAAGCTTTTCTAATGGCTGTTTCAACACGGTTGAACCAAAAATTTACCTGTTCAATAAACCTTCTGAATGGACTTACCGCGATTGGTTGAATTCCAGAGCCAGACGAATTTTAAATAAAATTCCAGCTGAAATTCTTGAATGGATTTGGCTTTCTGATATGACGGATGAAGAAAAACAGCTGCATCCAGAAGCAGAAATTACAAATGGATATTTGAAAGTTTTAGATACTTCTAACTGTAATCTGATTTGGTGGCGTGGCTTGTCTGCTGCTGAAAAGCTGGAAATTATGAGAATGCCTAATTTTGACAAAGCAATTTTCAAGGAAATTACCGGAATTGATATTAGTGAAGATTAAAAGGGGGATGAAGTGATTATGAAAACACGTTTTAATGAAATTTATTGGAAAAATTTCAATGGCTGTTATCGGCTTTGCGATATGGATACAGATCATTTGCTGAACATTTTAAAAATGTTCAAAAGCAAACCTAATGTTGTAATGAATATGTTGATTCAAGATATTGAAAACAGCCCGGATTGCAGCGCCTTTTCTCCTTTTGGTGTTGATCATTCCAATATTGTTAAACAATCTTTGCAAACAGTAACTTCCATGTCAACAGAAGAAATTTCAATGTTTGCACTTAAAAGCCCTTTAGGGATAGCAATTAAGCATGAACTTATTTCACGCGGCGTTAATGTTGAAAACTATCTTTCTATGATTGATGTTCCTGAAAAATTATGATGCAGCTATATCCACACCAACAAAAAGCTTTAAAGGAAACGGAAAAACTGAACCGGGTGGCCTATTATCTGGATATGGGTTTGGGGAAAACCTTTATAGGCGCGGAAAAGGTGATGCAGTATCCAAACAAAATTTTAGCGGTTTGCCAAAAATCGAAAATTCAAGATTGGATTGAACATTTCAGAACATATTATAAACTTCCGGTAATAGATCTAACCAAAAAAGAAGCAATTGAAATCTTCTTATGGAACCCGGATAAATGCATTGGTGTAATTAATTATGATCTGCTTTTCCGGCGAAATGAATTTTTGAATCTGAATCAATTTACCTTGCTGCTGGATGAAAGTTCAATCATTCAAAACGAAAAGGCCAAACGAACAAAATTTGTTTTGAAGATGCATCCGGAAAATGTGATCCTGCTATCCGGTACACCAACAGCTGGAAAGTATGAAAAACTTTGGTCACAGATCCATTTATTAGGCTGGAAAATCAGTAAGAATCTGTTTTATAGGCAATACGTGATTACAGAATGGATAGAAGATAAGGAAAGCGGTTTTAGAATCCCGGTTGTAGTTGGCTATAAAAATGTTGAACGGTTGAAAAGAAAGCTGGCTGAATATGGCGCGGTTTTTATGAAATCGGAAGAAGTTTTTGATTTGCCGGAACAAACATTTATCACGGTAAAAAATAAGCCAACAAAGTATTACCAGAAATTCATGAAAGATGATCTTGTAACCGTGAATGAACGTGAATTCATTGGTGATACTAATTTATCAAAGCGGATTTATTCCAGAATGCTTTGTTCTTATCTGAACCCAGAACGGATTGCAGCCTTTACGGATCTGATTCATTCAACAGAAGATAGGCTGATTGTGTTCTATAACTTTGATGATGAATTATTTTCAATGTGTTCAATTGTTGAAAAGATGGAACGGCCTATTTCTATAGTGAATGGTAAAATCAAAGATTTGGAAGCATACGAAAAAAAGAATGATTCCGTTACGTTTGTACAGTATCAGGCTGGCGCAATGGGTTTGAACCTGCAAAAAGCTAACAAAGTAATTTATTTCAGCCTGACTGACAGAACAGAATTATTTGAACAGTCAAAGAAGCGGATTCACAGAATAGGGCAAAATAACAAATGTTTCTATTACATCATGCTTTGCCCCGGCACGATTGAAGCGGATATTTTGAAAACACTGAAAGAAAGGAAGGATTACACAGATGAACTTTTCAAGAAATTTAAAGCGGCTTATGCCGGTTAGTCTGGCGCTGCTGTTTCTGATGGGCGCTAATTTCCAGCAGCCGCAAACGGTATATCCGGAACAGTCAGCGCAAAGTCAGCGCAAAGTCAGCGCAAAGTCAGCGCAAAACCAATTAACTTTCCAGCGCTTGGATGTTCCTATGGATTCAGTATTGCAGGAATGGACGTATGATCTATGCTGGCGGCATAAGATAGATTTTACCTTGATCATGGCAATGATTCAGGTGGAAAGCAATTTTAACCCGGATGTAATCAGCGCAACAGATGATTATGGTTTGATGCAGATTAACAAAATGAACCATAAGCGCCTTGCTGAAAAGTTTGGTATTACTGATTTTTGCGATCCATACGCAAACATTTTGGCCGGAACATCCATTGTAAAGGATCTGTTCAATAAATACCAAACCCCGGAAAAGGTTTTAATGGCCTATAACATGGGTGAAGCTGGCGCGGCCAAATTGTGGCAACAGGGTATTTTTGAAATTAACTATTCAAAAAAAGTATTAGCAAAACAGCAGGAATTTGAACAGTACATAAGGGGGAACAAAAAATGATTAAGGATATGAATGATAAGGACTTTGAATCCAAAGAAGTTGCATTGTTTGAAAACCAGTATTTGAAGGTTATGAAACAGCTGGCCGAAATGACACGCCAGAAAAAGAAGCTGGAAGCAGAAGAAAAGAAAGCAAAAGCGCAGCTGCAAAAGGCAATGGATGAATACGGTATTAAATCCATTGATAACGCGGTTATTACCATTACCCGCGTAGCTGCTGGCGCTGACAAAGTAACCATTGATTTAGAAGCATTCGCAGAACAGGAACCGGAAACATATGCTGATCTGATTAAAGATTATCCAAAGACAGTAAAAGGGAAAGCCGCTTATGTGACTTTTAAGGTGAAAGGATGAAGCTGGCATATACGGTATCCAAAGAAAAAGGCAGTAAGCGCTGGTATGTACATAAAACCGGGGAACCGGAAAAATCAATTCCAGGTACTTACGGAACGAAACGGAACGCGCTGCATATAGCAGCTGATTATTCCGGCCTTGCGTATAGGGATTATATGAGTATCAGACGGAAAGGCGAATAATGGCAGAAGAAAAATTATTTGAAAACCGGGTGAAAAAATATCTGCATACTATAGGCGTTTACCCGGCTGGCTGGCCTAAAGACAGGATGCAGGTTCCCATGGTTGGATGGTATACCAAAATCTGGGGCGGCGGGTTCCAGAAGTCAGGTATTCCAGATCTGATCTGCTGCATTAACGGTATTACGGTAGCGGTGGAACTGAAAGCATCCAGCGGAAGGCCTTCTGAATTGCAGAAGTTAAACATCAGCAGAATCAATAAATCTAACGGATTAGGGCTTTTCCTGTATCCGGCGGGTTTTGAAGATTTTAAAAAAATTATAAGTGAGGTGATACAGTGCAATATTCATATTCCGGTGTTAGCTGCTTTACGGAATGCAAATTCAAATACAAGTTGCGATATTTGGACGGAATAAGAACTATTGATTCATTTGCCGCGGATAACCCTTTAATTGTTGGCCATGCTGTTCATGAAGGAATTGAAAAAGGGCTTGAAGCCGGGATTCTGGATTACACAAGTAATTTTCCTATTCTGATGGATGAACACTATTCAGAAATTTTAAAAATGGAATTTCTGATTCCGTTGGTTAGAAAGGCTTTACCGTCTGGCGGTGAATTTGAAGTTCCGGTTATGGATAAAGATTTTATAGGCTTTATTGATTACCTGCTTCCGGTGGAAGCGGAACCGGAAATGAACCAGCGTTTCCAGTATTATGATCTGTATGATTTTAAATATACTGTGAAAAGTTCAAGGTACAAGGATTCCTGCCAATTGCAGCTTTACAAATACTTTTTTGAAAAGATGCATCCGGGCAAAAAAATCAGAAAAAGCTGTTTCCTGATAATCCCAAAAATTAATCTGAAACAGATGAAATCTGAATCCATTGCGGATTACCGGAACAGGCTGAAAGATGCTTTGAAAGAAACATCATTGAAAACGATTTATCAGGAAATGGAAGTTTCAAAAGTTGCCGGATGGTACAGCAATATCAAGGCCATTTTGGAAGAAACGGAATTTCCTAAAAAAGACAGTTTTATGTGTAGTTATTGTGAATACTGTGATTATTGTATGAAAGGATGGGATTATATGTTGAAGTTACCGGAAAACAAAAGAAGAAATCTTGAAAAAGTAAGCAAAAGAACCATGTGGATTTACGGGGTTCCTTTCAGCGGGAAAACCACGTTTGCAAACGCGTTCCCTGATCCCCTGATGCTGAATACGGATGGAAACATTAAATTTGTTGATTCCCCTTACATCCGGATTAAAGATGAAGTGACGGTTGAAGGGCGTATTACAAAGCGGAAAATGGCATGGGAAGTATTCAAGGAAGTTATTGCAGAACTGGAAAAGAAGGAAAATACCTTCAAAACCATTGTAATTGATTTGCTGGAAGATCTGTATGAACATTGCCGGGTGTATATGTATCAGCAGATGGGAATTTCCCATGAATCAGATGATTCTTTCCGGGCTTGGGATAAGGTAAGGGGTGAATTCCTGAATACCTTGAAGCGCCTTATGAATCTGGATTATGAAAACATCATCTTAATTTCCCATGAAGATACTACCAAAGACATTACCCGGAAGGGTGGAGACAAGGTAACGGCGATTAAACCTAATTTGCAGGATAAAGTTGCCGTAAAGGTTGCAGGGATGGTGGATGTTGTTGCCCGGATTGTTGCGGATGCAGATATTAGAACCTTCTGCTTTAAATCCAATGAAGTTATTTTTGGCGGCGGGCGACTGAAAGTGAACGCTAAAGATATTCCGCTTGATGTGGATGAATTATTCAAAGTTTATGATGAAGCAAATGCGAATGTTAACAAGGCGTTGGCGAAAAGCGCGGATATTCGCAACAAGGCCGCTGAAAAGGAAGCCGCGACAAATATATCAGGGGAAGAAGAAAAAGCGCCTGAAAACGAAAATATGAAGCCGGAAAAGGATGTTGAAGAAGATCCGGATCCGCTTGCTGAATCGGAAACGGAAAAAGCGCCAGCAGAAGAAAAGCCCGCGCCGGAACCGGAAAAGGCTGAACCTGAAAAACCTGTAAAAAGAACGCGCAAGCGCCGGAATGCATAAGAAAGGGGTAAATGAAAATGGCTAAAAATATTTGGGATGAATTTGATAAAGCGATTGATACTAAAGGACTGGCAGAAGATGTAAAGGATGCCGCCGAAAATGGCGGTACTTTCCGGGAAGTTCCGGAAAGTACCTATGAAGTAACGGTTGAAAAGCTGGAATTGGTGAAATCCAAAAGCGGCCAGCCTATGGTTACTTGCTGGATGAAGATTATCAGCGGGGAATTCAAAAACAGCCGCCTTTTCTTTAATCAGGTTGTGGCGCAAGGCTTTCAGGTTCACAGATGCAATGAATTCTTGCGGGCGCTGGTTGCGGAATTGGATGATGAAGATGCAATTGAAATTGAATTCAAAACCTATCGGCAATATGGTGAATTGCTGATGGATGTTGCAGAAGCCATTGATGGCAATTTTGAATACGCGGTTGAATACAGCAAAAATGATAAGGGGTATCCTAATTATGAGGTAAAAGAAGTTTTTGTTCTGGAATAATCTGATGTTACCGGGGGAATGCTATATTCCCCCGGCCTGTAAAGGGGTGAAAGTATGCATGATTGGAAATTCTATGTTTACAAAGATCTGTTAGCAAATTTGATGAAAAACACGAAACCAAATTCATTTTATTATCAGCAGGCGAAAAAGGAATTAAATTTTCTTGAATGGCTGATGAAAAAGTTAATTCGCTATAAAAGGTGATCGCTATGTTATTCTATGATTTTGAAGTTTTCAAACAGGATTGGCTTGTGGTAATCATGGATACTTCTTTACGAAAAACATATGTGATTATCAATGATCCGGATAAACTGGAAGCCTTTTATAATGAACACATTCAGGAAATTTGGTGTGGATTCAATTCAAGGCATTACGATCAGTACATTTTGAAAGGGATCCTTGCCGGATTCAATCCCAAAAAGATTAACGATTATATCATCATTAAAGGGGAACCCGGCTGGAAGTTCAGCAGCTTGTTCAATCAATTTCCCTTAAATAATTATGATGTTATGAATAATCTGGATAGGGGTTTGAAATGGTTTGAAGGTAGTTTAGGAAACAATATCAAGGAAACTTCTGTTCCGTTTGACATTGACCGGAAGCTGACAGAAGAAGAAATTGCGGAAACAGTGAAATACTGTAAGCATGATGTTGAACAAACCATTGAAGTTTTTTTAAGACGGAAAGAAGATTTTGAATCCCATATTGGATTGGTGAAAATAGCTTGTCAAGGAAAACCCCTGAATTTAAGCCTTATTTCAAAGACAAAGCCGCAATTGTCAGCAATTATTTTGGATGCCAGAAAACAGGATCATGATGATGAATTTGATATTGATTTTCCAAACAGCATGAGAATTGAACGGTATAAAGAAGTAGTGAACTGGTATAGGGAACCTGAAAACCGCTGCTATATCAAAGACGGTAAGAAAAACCAGCTGAATATAGAAATTGCCGGGGTTCCACATACGTTTGCTTGGGGCGGCGCTCATGGTGCTATTCTGAAATACCATGGAAAAGGATATTTCCTGAATATGGATGTTGCCAGCCTGTACCCTTCTTTGATGATTCAATACAATCTGCATAGCCGGAATATTGCGGATCCACAAAAATATGTGAACATTTATCATACCCGCCTGAAATACAAAAAGGAAAAGAACCCGCTGCAAAAGCCTTTAAAACTGCTGCTGAATGCTACATATGGCATTATGAAGGATAAGAATAATGCAATGTACGATCCGCGGCAAGCTAACCGGGTTTGCATTTATGGCCAGCTGCTTTTACTGGATCTGATTGAACATTTGGAACCATACGCGGAAATCATCCAGTCAAATACAGATGGCGTATTAATCAGAATGCCGGATGGAAAGGATGAAAGCAGCTGGTTTGATAAGATTGATGATGTGGCGTATGAATGGGAACAAAGAACCGGATTAAGCCTTGAATTTGACGAATACAGGGAAGTTTTTCAAAAGGATGTTAATAACTATATCATTGTAGATGCAGAAGGGCATTATAAGAGTAAGGGCGGTTATGTGAAAAGCCTTTCTGAATTGGATTATGATTTACCGATTGTGAATAAAGCGCTGGTTGATTATATGGTAAAAGGTATTCCGGTAAAACGAACTATTCAGGAATGTAACAAATTAAAGGAATTCCAGATGGTTACGAAAATCAGCAGCAAATACAGTTATATCATGTATGGCAATGAAAAGCTGCATGAAAAGTGTATCCGCGTTTTTGCCGGAAAGAATCAGACCTTGCCGGGGGTAACAAAAATCCATGCCACAACAGGAAGGCCAGCCAAAATCACAAATTCCCCGGAACATTGTTTCATGTTCAATGGGAATATCAACCAGCAGGAAGTTTTACCGGAACTTGACAAAGATTTTTATATTGAAATGGCAACAAAAAGATTGCAGGATTTTGGGGTGATATGAATGGAATTTTTGGAAATCAAATATAAAGTTCGTGATTCATTTGGATGGGTAAGAAGTAAAGGCCGTATGAAATTGATTATTGCTGGCTTTTTCCCTTGCACAAAATCAAAATTTAAAAAACTATTAAAGATCATTGATATGAGTGAAGAAAAAGATGAAATCTTAAAACAGTTGCAGCTGGTGTTTCCGGAAAGAGTGGATCAGCTGAAAACAGAAGAAGCTAATTTGATGGAAAGTAGAAAAGAATATGCGAAAAATTATTTTGCTGAAAAGCAAAAAGTAGTAGATTTAACAACACAGTTAAAAGCCGGGAAATATCCAAACGGCGTAGGAATTCCCGTATATTTGCGGGCTAACATGAAAGAGGAATTGAAAGATCACAAGGAAAGAATGAAAACCGCGGAAGGTTATTACAAGGAAAAAATGCGGGAAGCAAAGCGCGTAGTTAAAAAACAGATTCAAATGAAAGAATTAATGCAATTCTTGAATCAGTATTTGCAAATGGGATGATTGTTATGGGATTTTATAAAGGTTATGTTCCAACAAAAGACAAGCGGGCAGCTGAAAGTTTTAAAAACAAGGCAAAATTAAAGACTTTGAAGGAAATTGAAAAGTTCCCGGAATATGCCGGGATACTGGAAAAGAACATCATTTTGCTGGATATTGATGATCCTGAACAGTCTGAAATTTTGTTCAAGGTTGTTAAACATTTCAAAATTCGCTGCCGGGTGTATGAAACTACCCGCGGCAAGCATTTTTTGCTTGAAAATGACGGTGTAGAAAGTAATAAAACCGGGTGTAAGCTGGCAATTGGCCTAAAAGCAGATATTAAGCTTGGATCCCGGAATTCCTATGAAGTGCTGAAATATAACGGCAAGAAACGGAAAATCCTGTATGATACAGCAGAAAATGAAGAAGCGCAGAAAATCCCGCGCTGGCTGTTCCCGGTGAAATGCAATACTAATTTTTTGGATATGGATAATGGAAGCGGAAGAAATCAGGCGCTTTACAATTACATCCTTACTTTATCCAGCCATAATTTCACCAAAGAAGAAACGCGGGAAACAATCCGGATTATTAACAAATTTATATTTTCGGAACCGCTTCCGGAAAATGAACTGGATATTATCTTGCGAGATGAAGCCTTTCAGAAGCCAATATTTTTCAATGGCACAAAATTCATGTTTGATAAGTTTGCCAATTATTTAAAAGTGAATTGCCATATTATCAAACTGAATAACCAGCTGCATTTGTATAAAGAAGGTGTTTATATTCATGGGATTAATGAAATTGAAAATGAAATGATCCAGCTGATACCGGATTTGAACCGGGCGAAAAGAACAGAAGTATTAACCTATCTGGATGTTTTGATTAGGGATAATGAAGAAGCTGGCAATGCTAACCTGATTGCTTTTCAGAACGGAATATATAATCTTTTGGATGATTCTTTTACAGAATTCAGCCCGGATTACATCATTCCAAACAAAATTAACTGGAAGTATGATCCGGAAGCCTATTCAAAGATTGCTGATGAAACCTTGAACAAAATAGCCTGTAGCGATCCGGAAATCAGAAAGATTTTGGAAGAAGCCATTGGCAGCTGCTTCTATCGGCGCAACATTTACGGCAAGGCCTTTATCCTTACCGGGGATAAATCAAACGGTAAATCTACCTTTTTGGCCATGCTGCAACGGCTGTTAGGGGATAAGAATATTGCTTCCCTTGATTTGAAAGAATTAGGGGATAGATTCAAAACGGCTGAACTGTTTGGCAAGCTTGCAAATATCGGTGACGATATAGGGGATGAATTCATTCCTAATACAGCGGTATTCAAAAAGCTTGTAACAGGGGAACGGGTATCCGCGGAACGGAAAGGCCGGGATCCGTTTGAATTTAACAATTATTCAAAGCTTCTGTTTAGTGCTAATAATATTCCCCGGATGAAAGACAAAACAGGCGCGGTTTTGCGGCGCTTAATCATCCTGCCTTTCAATGCAAAGTTTTCTGAATCGGATCCTGACTTTGATCCATTGATTAAAGTGAAGCTGCAAACGGATGAAGTTATGGCCTATCTAATCAATATCGGCCTTTCCGGATTGAAGCGCCTGATCCAAAATCATATGTTCACAAGATCTTCTAAAGTACAAAAGGAACTGGATGAATATGAAGAAATAAATAATCCTATTCTGGGCTTTTTCGCAGAATGTGAAAATGAAGATTTTAAAATTGAAAATGAACCGACAAACAAAGTTTATAAGCGGTATAGGGAATATTGTACAGCTAACAGTTTCCAGCCCATGAGTAACATTGAATTTTCTAAACAGGTTAACAAGGTTTTAGGATTTATAACCAAAGTGAAAAAAATTCAAGGTAAATTATTTAGGATTTATGTTTCAACAAAATAGGCGGTGGATCATGAATAAGCTGAAAATAATCATTTACAGATGGATTGAATACGGAAAAATCTATAAGGGATTAAGCCCCTATGAAATGAACCTGCTGCCTTACATTTATTATGATTTGATTGATAAAGGAGAAGCGATATTTTTGAATCAACGTATTGCAGAACTTCTTTTGAAATTGAAATTTGATGTAATTCCAGATAGGTTTGGAATTAACTTTATTGCAAAAATAAGGGGGAAATGATGAATACAAAATCAGAAATTATCGCAAAGATAGCGGCATTAAAGGCCTATTCAAAAAGTCAGGAACCGGAAACAGAAGCTTTATTTACCCCGCTGGAAGAAGCGGCCAGCGCGTATTTTGACGGGGATAAAGGCGCGGTAAGCGCTGCATTGGAAGATGTTATTAAATACATGTATAACGATATTTCCCGGCGCACAACGATTTTTGAACACAATTTTGATATGCATTTGGCGACTAATTACCCGGCTGGCTATTATGACATAACAGAATGCTTTGCTGATTTTTCGGAAATCATGCAGATCAGCAATGCTGATTTTTATGCCGCGTTTGAAGAAGGTATAGACGAAGATACCGGGGAAGAATGCATTGTATCCAACAGTTATATTGATAAATGGGTGGAAGATCTGGAAGAAGCTGCAACAGAAGATGTGAATAAAGTTCAATATTTGGCTGAATGGTGTAAAAATAGCGGCGGCAGCTGTGACGTAATCAATCTTCTGGAAAACAAGGGTGAAATTGTTGAACAGCTGACAAAAGATGAAATAGTGAATCAAATTTACATTGAAACAAACATGTTGAACACTATTCAATCATTAGGCTTAACAACGTATATTCCAACGTATTTAAGGGGGTAAAATCATGGGTAAAATTTATAATGGAATTATGGGTTTGGTTGTCGGTGATGCTTTTGGTGTACCGTTTGAATTCAAAAAGCGGGATAGTTTCACGGTTCCGGATAAACCAGCCGGATATGGAACATATAATAAACCAGCTGGAACATGGTCTGATGATAGTTCCTTGGCTTTGGCTACGTTGGAAAGCCTACAGCGTTTGAAAACAATTGATTTAACTGATATTATGGAAAACTTCAAAGCATGGCTGAATCAGGGTGAATTTACTCCGGACGGTGAAGTTTTTGATTGCGGCAACACTACATTCAATGCCATTAACAAATATAAATCCGGCTTTCCTATTACCGCTTGCGGCTGCCATAGCATCTATGATAACGGCAATGGTTCCCTGATGCGTATTTTACCGTTGGCCTTTACAAAATGCAGCATGGCTGATGTGGATGCTGTTTCCGGCCTTACCCATAGCCATGAGATAGCAAAACAGGGTTGCAGGATTTATATAACAATTGCCAGATGGTTATTGAAGGGAATGCCGCTGTACCTGCTGCATGATGAACCGTTTTTATGGGTAGGCGAATACAAACCTATCAAGGATCAGTTTAAAGTTGGCCGGGATGAAATCAAAAGTTCCGGCTATGTGGTAGATACATTGGCGGCTGCCTTATGGTGTTTCAAGCAAACAAACAATTACAAAGACTGTATCCGGCTGGCTGTTGGTTTGGGTGGTGATACGGATACAATTGCTGCTGTTGCCGGCGGCCTTGCCGGAATTACATATGGTTGTGGCGGGGGAGGAGG
>Ga0256407_10004976_pt1 | contig 21691 bp, 6 predicted proteins | sample RumenRJG_04DNA_FD_193489 | JGI IMG/M metagenome (GOLD analysis project Ga0256407, IMG submission 193489) | Bovine rumen microbial communities from Lethbridge, Alberta, Canada - RJG_04 | ecosystem: Host-associated > Mammals > Digestive system > Stomach > Rumen | place: Canada: Alberta | collected... | reverse complement strand
TCCCCAATCCCCAGTTTATTATTAATTTAATTTTTCTTTATAATTTAAATAAATTTTATTACTATTATTATTAGAATTTAAAAAATATGGTTCTAATTTATAATTTTTAATTCAAATTTTTAAAAGAAATTTTTTTTTATTTTTATTCTACAAAATATTAAATTATTAAATCTTCTAATTATTTAAAAAATAATAAAATAAATTAATTTAGTAAATTATTTAATTAAAAATAATTTGATTATTAAAATCTATAATTATAATTAATTTAAATGTTTTTTATTTATTAATTATTTTATTTTATATAGTATAAATTTAATGGATAAATATAATTGTTATTTTCAATTTGTTATTATTTATCTTTTTTTATTGATTAATATCATATGTAGAGACAATTTATTAAATATTTGGAAAACAACTTTATTATCAATTACAAATTTAGATAAATTTCATGAAATATTAGGTTTATTATTAGATAAAGATAATGAAATAAAATATATAACATTTAAAAAAAATGAAGAATATTCAATATATGATTTTAAAGATAATGCTATTTATAATTTAACAAACTTCAGTATTATAAATAAAGAATTAATAATCAATAATATATCTTTTTTATGTGGTCAATCTAAATATATATATTACAAAATACCTAATGATACTTTAAAATCTATTCAAATATCTAATAATGACTTTATTGATTATATCTGTTTTGAAAATAAATCAGATTTAATTGTATTTAATCCTGGAAACGAAGGAATCTCAATTTTAAATATTAATGATCAAAATATAAAAAAAAACAAATATAATATGGATTATTTATTTTATTATTTTATAGTTAATGATAATGAATCATATTATATACTTGTAAAAGATAATTATAATTATATTATCATTAATTTATCATATTCAGGAAATAATAATTTTAATATTGAAGATCAATTTAGGCTTCCTCAAAATTTTATTTTATTTAACAAAATAAAAGTTTCATATTATAATGAATTATTATTTATTTTTACATATGAAGAAAATACTTCTTCTTTTATAACATATAAAATAGATTTAAAATTAAAGAATATTATAATTAATGATATATTAACTTCAAATGGATTATTTTTAGGTACAAAATTTGTGAATATTTTTTTTATACCAAAAACTCAATTTATTTATTATTCACTTAAAAAAGATAATAATAATTATTTAGGATTATTTGATATTGAATCTAATATTTTAATATTTAATATTCAAATTGAATCAAATGTACTTTTTTATACTCCTTATACAGAAGATGAAATTATTTATTCAATTTCATATATTAATAATTCAATTTTATATGAAATTTGTCCATTTAATGAAATTAATAATAATAGTAAAAAATGTGAATTTAATTTAGAAAAAAAATTTGAAATTTCTCCTGAAAATGGAAATAAAAAAATAAATGAATGTAGTAATTCATATAATTTATTCAAAAATTATTGTATTGATAAATGTCCAATTGGTACAGAAGAAAAAAATAATATTTGTCAAAATAAATGTGAAAATAATATGAAATTAAATTTAATTAAAAATGAATGTGTAATTGAATGTGAAGATGATGAATTATTAATAAATAATTTTTGTATATCATATATAAAAAATAATATATTTTTAAGTCAAAATTCATTATTTTCAATTGAAAATTGTGAAGATGCTTTTCATAAACCATATAATGAGAAAAATAAATGTTTATCAAAATGTAAATTAGGTTCATATTATAATGAAAATGAAAAAAAATGTATTAATTGTAAAGAATTAGGACAATATTTAAATGAAGAATTAAATGAATGTATAGATGAATGTCCTAATGATATTTATGATGAAAATAACATATGTTTCAATTGTATTGATAGAGGATTATTTACTTATAAAAATGTATCAAATCAAAATAAAATTGAATGTTTAATTTCTTGTTCAGATAATTATTTACAATTAAATTCATTAAAAAATGAATGTTTTAAATGTCCAAAAGGTTATTATTATGATACCAATCCTCTAATTGAAATAGATAAAAAATGTGTTGAAATATGTTCTGATTTTTATTATATTAAAAATGGAATTTGTGAAAAATGTTCTGATTATTTATTTGGAAAAACTGAATGTATAAATTACAACAATGATATAAAATATTGTAATATAGGTTCAGAAATTAATAAAAATGATAAAACATGTAAAAAATGTTCAAATGAAGGAGAAAAATATATAAATGGTTCTTGTTATAGTGAATGTGATGATTATACAATACAAGATGAAAAAAATATTTGTTTAAATTGTATTAATAATGAAACACATCAATATTTCTATAATTCAAATTGTATTGATACATGTCCAATTGAATCAAAACAAACAGGATATATTTGTAACGATTGTTCTAAATTAGATTTAATATATTTTTCAGGTCAATGTGTTAAAAATTGTCCATATTATACAAATTTTGTTGATAATAAATGTAAATTATGTGAAGAGATAGAAAAAGATAAACCTTTTTATTCAAATTATTCAAATGAAAAAATATTTAAATGTAAAAGTGAATGTAATGATAATGAAGAAGAAATATATGAAGTTTATCGCAAAGAATGTATTCTTTGTGATAAAATTTACAATGGTAAATGTATTGATAAATGTCCAATTCATACAAAAGATATTAATAATAAATGTCAAGAATGTCCAGGTAAACAATTTTTATATAAAGATAATTGTATTAATAATTGTATAGAAGGAACAAGAATTATTGGAAAATATTGTGAAAAATGTAATAAAATTTATTATAACAATAATTGTGATAAAAGTGAAGATAAAGATAATACTTATGTTTTATATGAATATGAAGGAGTTCAAATTTTAAAAACTTGTTATTGTAATCAAAAATTTAAAGGAGGAATTTGTAAAAAAGAAGATAATATATATAGATTAGATTATAAATGTCAATGTAATAATAATTTTAAAGGAAATAATTGTCATATTAATTATAATAAAAATAAATCAGAATTTTCTATTGATGTTTATAATTATTATCCTCCTATTAAACAAAAAGGAATAATGTTTATATCTAATTATACTGGAAATGAAATAATTGAATCTTTTGTTTGGAATTCTTTAAATACTTTTTGTTTTGAACTTAATAATCAAACTAATCAAAATTGTGAAATTAATGGAAAAAATGATGAAGTATATATATTAGATAAAGAATTTTTTCAACAAATACCATGTAATTATTCTATTTCATGTGAAATAACATTAAAAAATGGACAAAAATTAAAAGATACAATTTATATTAATCCCAGTGTTGAAATTATTGATGATACGCCAAGGATAAGATTTTTTTTTCAAAATGATGAAGAAGAAGAAGAAGAAGAAGAAGAAGAGGAAAATTATAATTTGAATAGTATTAATTTAATAAATAAATTTATTAATCTAAAATTTAATAATAATGAATATAATTATGATGAAAATAATAATGATGATGATAAAAGTATAACTTTATCAAATAATATTAATTATTGTCCTATGCAAACAGAAATTAATATGACAATTGAAATTGAATATAGTAATTCATCTGAAAATTTTCTTTATCAATTATATTATTCTATGGAACCCATTTCAAATAACTTACATGATTCAAATTCCTTATTTGAATTTTCAAAAAAATTTTTCAGAGTTGATGCACCAAAAAAATTTTATTTCCCTGGAAAAAATTTATATTTAAAAATCATTTCTAAAAATGGATATTCTAATTTTGATAGTTATATAAATAAAATTGAAAGTCAATCACATTGTAATACTCTTAATGATATTAAAAATGATGATAGTATTTTTATTAAAACTGGAAAACTTTTATCTTTATTTGATTATAATGAAAATGAAGATTATAATTTGAATTTAACAAAAAATGATTTAGTTTATATTGAAGATTATATTTTAACTAATTTTAAAAATTCATTACAAAAAAAAACATTAAGTGAATCAATATATGAAGTTAATGATAAATTTGATGATTATTATTTACCAGGTGAAGAATTATTTATTTTAAATGCAAATTCTTATCAATTAATATTAAGATATATGATAAAATATTTATTTAATAATCAAAATGAATTGTTTAAAGATGGATTAAAGATATTATCAAAATCATTAGAAATATTATCAAATTATAAATTAGATTCTCAAAATAAAATGTATATTTATATGCTAGATACATATAATGAATTATTTAATATTGTTTTAGATAATCATATATTGGATAATAATATTTTTTATAATATTTATTCAGATATTCAAAAATTGACTGGAATAATTTGTAAGGCAATGTTAAATGGAGAAATTTATCATATTAATAAAGATAATGAATTATTTAATATTAGAATTTATAGATTTGGAAGAAGCCAAAAAACAATTTATTTTAATTCTTCAAATATTTTTATTAGACTTGATAGTTGTGATGGTGATAGTTTAATTGATATGTGTATTGAAAAAAATTCATTAGATAATATATTAAATGAAATAAATCAATTTGAAAATGCAAAAAAAATTAATGTTGGTTTAAGTTTAATTAATTATAATTTTTCAGAAAAATATATTGGTCGATTTTTAAATGAAACTATGATGAATTTATTTGAAAATAAAACAATTGAAATGATTTCAAAAAATATTTCACATATTAATATTCATTTAAATGAATCATTTAATGTTTATCAAGTCAAAAATAATTATTTTTATACTATTTCTTTTGGAAAAATAAAAAAAATAAAAAATAAAAATAATACTGTCTGTGTTCCTATTGAATACTTAGGAAAAAATGATAAAAATAATTTTTGTAAAACATATTTTTCAACAAAAGATGATAGGATTTTATGTGAATGTAATACTTTTTCACAAATTGCAGTTATTGAAAATGAATATTATGCTAATTTTTATAAAGAATTACAATTCAATGATACTAATAAAATGCAATTAAGTATTTTAATTATTTCTTGTACTGTTTGTACAATTGCTTTTTTTTCTATTATTTTATTATTTTTTGATATTAATGATGAAAGGAAAATTGAAAAAATAAATCAATTAAATGAAGAAGAAAAAATTCAATATTATTATAGTAAAGTTAGTTATTTAAATAAATCTAATATATTATCTTTTTCATGGGAATTATTTCATATTTATTTTCCTTTTTCTAATATTTTTAATGTTTATAGTTCTAAAATTGCAAGACATTTGAGATTTATTGTTGAAATAATTAAAATTATAATCACACTTATAATATCATTATATTTTTCTTTTTATGGAAAACATTTTACAGAATTAAATAATGTTATTAATGAAAGGAATTTTTATCACAAAATGACAAAAAAAAATTTTGAACCAGATAGAAAAAATCAAATTTTTATTTTATTTAAAACTTTATTTTTTTATTTTCTTGTTTCAAGTTTATTTGATTTTATTTGTAATAAATTTGGATATGATAAGATAAATAAAAATAAATTTAAACCAATAAAAAATATAATATCAAGATTTATCTATTATAAAGTTAAACCTTCTACATTATTTAATGATGAAAAAGGAAAAAAAGTAAGAACAAGAATGATTGCTTTATCAAAAATATATGGAAATTTATTATCAAATGCAAAAAATAACAATAAATCAGAAATTGTCAATGAAAAATCATTGGATAAAAGTAGTATTGATAATAGTTCTATTCAAATCAGTTTTATATCAAATGATAATATTGAGAATAATGATACAAAGACAAACAAAAAGAGAAAAAAATATAAAGATATTTTCCAAAGATATATGGAAATTTTAAAACATAAAAAAGAATCTAAAAATAATCATGATGATAATGAAAAAAATATTTTAAAAATAGTTCAAGACACCGAAGAAAATAATATAAACTATAGTTCATTAATAATTAATATTCTTTCAAATATAATTTTTATTGTTATAACCTCCTATCTTTTAATAAAAATGAAAAAAATGATTGATAAAGTTTATGAAGAATTTGAAAATTATTTAATTTATTCATGGTTAATTCCATCAATAATTTCAATAATTATATATAATTTTGTCATTAATTTCATTGTATGTATAGTCATAAGTTTAATATTCTTTAAATCTTTTTATAGTACTTCTTCAAAAATTAAAAAATTAATATATAAATATAAACATATTTATAAAATTATGGTTTTAATATCAAATAATAAAGACGATATTGAGCCACAAATTGAAATTTTACAAGTAAAGAACAATACTTTAAATAATCAATAAACATTCTAATAGTTATTAATTTTTATTTTTAATATGAAAAATATTTTAATAAAAAAATTAAATATCCTATTTATATATATTTTTTATTAATCCTTATATATCATTATCACACAAATAATTATTTCAGATTTATCTATAAAAAGATATATAAAATGAAATATATTAATCCAAAGGAATCAATTTTCATCTTTTAATTATTAAAATTCAATGAATAAAATTTGTATAATTAAAATTATATAAAATCAATTTCTATTTTCTGAAAGAATAAAATAATTGATTGTTTTAATTAAATTGAAAAAATTTTTGGATATAAATTATAATCTAGTAAAAACTTAATGTAATATGATAAAAATTAAGGTTTTTAAGTTATAACATTATTTTTGATATGAAAAAACAGTAATTGAAATATTCAATTATTACCATAAATTTTATCTTTTTTATTAAAATAAGAATTATTTTATTTTCATTTTCATATTCAAATCTTTTATTTCTTGAAAATAGTATTAAATAATCATTTAACAATAATACCTAATTTGTTCTATAAATCTTTTTTTCTTAGAAGTATTTTTATAATAATATTATCAAAAAAATTAATAAAAAATTCAAAATTAAATATTTTATTTTTTCTTTTTGATTTTTTTTGTAAATTAAAAATATTTCTTATGTATCTATTTCATATTTTCTTTTATAATTCTTTTTACTATTCTTTTCTAAACTTTAGGCATATTATTTTTTGAAAATCATGTATCTTTATTCATTTAATCATTTAAATCTAAATTTATTATTTTAATTTTTGATGTTGATCATTTTGTATTTAATATTCTAGATTCTGAATTTCTATATATAAAAATTATTGATTAATAATTATAATTTATTAAATCATTAATAAAATTAATAAAAACGATTCAAATTTAAAATCCACAATTCAAAAGATTGATTATTCATATTACAATTTTTTAAAAATATTTTTTAATAAAATATGATTCTGAAATATTTTTTTTATGTAAATTATTTTTAATGTATATTTTTCTATTAATTTAAGATTAATAATATTTTATTTATATACATTCTTTGTAATTTTTTTTTAATATCTCTCATTCCTTCTTTATGATTTAAATTAGTAAAAATTGAATTAATTTTTTTAATTATTATTTATATCATTAAATATTTATTAACTAAAATTATCATTTTTATTTTTAATAATGTTTTCATATTAATTATGTAGTTAAAAGGGAATATTTTAATTATTTAATTATTAAATTATTATTTAATATTCTTAATTATGATTCTATATTAAAATTTTAATATTTATTTTATCTTCATTAATTATTGATTCTTTTTATTAATGAATTTATATTTTTATTCCTAATATATATTTAAATAATGAATTAATAATATATTTCTTTTATTATATTTGATATATTTATTATTATTTTTTTTATGGATTAATCTTTAATTCAATTTTCTTAAAAATCAAGTGTATCATTAAATATTTTCAAAACATTCTTAGCTTTTTTATATTCAACAAACTCAATTAAATTATTATAAATCATTTTACTAAAATAATAAAAATATAAAAAACCAAAAAAAAATTTTAAAAAAATAATTGAAAATATAAAAATAAAAACATAAAAATTAAAACTTATAAAATAATTTAAAATTTAAAAAATTCCATTCATTTTTTTTAATAATTAAAAAAACCCCATTTCCAAAATTTAAAGAACATCTTCAAACATAGAAGCATCATTATTCCCTTCAGTTTGTAATTGAATTTTCCCTAAATCTGATTCTAAAGTATATTTTAAAAGAGAATGATTTAAAATATTAATTTTCATATCCATAGTAATATTTTCATTTTGTAAATTCTGAATAGCTTGTTTCGTATTTCCCAAAGCTGAAGTATCAGAAATTTTTTGTGAAAGTAAATCATATTTTTCATTAGCTTTAACAATTTTATCATTAATATCATTTAATTCAATTTTCATAGCTTCAACATTTTCATTTAATTCTTTATATTCATCAAATTGATTATTTCCAGCTTTATGTTTATCTTTATAAGAAGAAATAATATTTTGATGATTTTTACTTAAGACTTCTTCTTTTTTTGTTATTTTTTCTAAACTTTTATCAATTTCAGATGATAAATTTTCAAGAACTGCTCTTGACTCTGGAATTTGTTTATTAAATTTTTCTTCATTATCTTTAATAGTTTGAATATGATTTCTCCATTCATTACTTCCAACACTTTTTAAATTATTATAATCTAATTTTAATTTTGATGATATTTTTTCTAATTCTCTTTGCCAATCTTCTTGTGTAGTCCCACTATATAAAATTCCATTACCATCATCTTCTTTTTTTTCCTTTTTTCCAATATCTTCTTTTTTTTCTCCTTCATCTAAATTATCCCCATAGTCAATTTCATTATTAATTAAATCAGGAGCTTCATCTTCAATTTCTGGAGCATTATTTGAACTTTGAGTTTTTTTTTCATCAAAATTTGGTTTTTTAAAAGAAAAATTTTTTTTTTGTAAAGCTTTATCAACTAATAATAATAAAATTGTACAAATTGGAACACCAAATCCACTTCTAATTTGATTTGGTGCTATATCACATTCTATTCCTATATTTTTCATTTCTGTTATTAATGTTGATGCCATTGTTACTGGATCATCGTATTTTTGATCACCTGAAATTTTTCCTCCACATAAATTTATTAACCAACTCGATAATGCTATGAAATATACGTTTTGTTCTCCTCCATTTTTACTTTTTCGAACAAAAAAATCTTTTGTTAATGGTTTGTGACCTCTATTTTAAATTTTTTTTTTTAAATTTTGTTTATATATATATTTTTTTTTTTATTTTTGAATTTTCTTTTTTTTTTTCAAATATATATATAAAGTAAATTTTTTTGTGGTTATATAAATTTTTATATTTTACTTTGTACGAGTGAATCCTTGCTCGTAGTTTAGGAGTTTTAGTTTTTCTACTATTTCTGAATTCATTAAAGCTGCGTCGGATTCGTTTGATGTTGATGCTGCTTCTTCTGGTTGTTCTGACATTTTTTATTTTTTATGTTTTATTAGTTTGACTAAGGGATTTATATATTTTTATTTTTTTTTTCTAGATGATTGTTTTTTTTTTGTTGGTTATTTTAATAAAAATTTATTTTTTTAAATAATAAATTTATGAAAAAAATATATTTTTTTAATCTATAAAATATATTATAAATTATATATAAAAATAATACTAATTAATTGAATTCTTATAATATTTGTACAGAAAATTCAATCACATAAAATGAATATAACTTTAATAAAAAAACCAAATAAAAAAAAACTAAATTTAAAACTCACCTAAAGAATATATAAAATTTTAAATAATAGACAATCCAGTATCTAAACATTGCCAAGGTGTCATCCCATATTTATTTAAAATTTTCTCATCAGCTCCTCTTTGAATTAACATATCAGCAATTTCAAAATTATGAAAACTCAAAGCAAAATGTAAAGGAGTATTATTAGAATTATTTTTAGTATTAACAGTTGCTCCAATATTTAATAAATAATTAACAATTTGAAAAGAATTACTTTGAACTGCTAAACTTAAAAATGAATTTCCATTTGAATCAATAGTATCTGGATTCATTTTATATTTTTCAAATAATTGTTTAAATATAGGATAATTTCTATCTTTTATATGAAAAAATAATGTTTCTGATAATTCTAAATTTTGTAACATTTTCATTTTTAAATATGAAACTTTTGATATCATTTGTAAATTATTTACTATTCCATTATTTTCTAAAATTTCCTTTTTTTCTAATTCTTTTTCTTTTTGAGATTTTGTTATTGATTTTGAATAGTTTTTTCTTAGGTCATAATATTTTTTTGATTTTTTTAATTTTTTTGAGTAAAAATCTATTTTTGTTAAGGCATTTATTAAATATTTTTTTTCTCTTTCTTCTTTTTTTTCTTTTTGAACTGATTTTGATGTTCCAAAACTTGAATTTGATTTGCTTTTTCTTAATTTTTCTTTTAATGTATTATGTTCTATTATTTTGGTTTTTTTTTTTCTTATTGTATTTTCATTAAACATTAATTTATTCAATGGATTCATAATTCTTGGTTTTAATTTTTCAAATTGAAAACTAATTTTTTTTATTTTTGCATCTATATGATATTCATTATCTTGTCTATTAAAATATGAAATTAATAAAAAATCTCTTTTTTTAAAAATATTTGATGATACTATATGTTTTGTTTCTACTAGTGTACTACTTTTTATCTGTAAATTTCTTTTTCTTAATAAATTATATTTTTCTTCTTGAAAATTATTAAAAAAGTTTTCTATATTTGTTTTTTCTATTTTTGAAGTTAAATAATTTTGATAATATATTTCTTCATATATAAATATTGGGAAGTAATTATTTAATAAAAAAGAATTTATAAAATATTTATTTAATGGTTTATATCTATTTCTTATTTTTAACATTCTTTTCAAATATCTTTTTTCATATTTTGATGTAATATGAAATAAATTTAAATCAACTTTTAAACTTTTCATTATTTTAACTTTTGATTTATATTTATTTTTATTTATTTTTTCTAAATTTTCAATATTTTTTTCATAAGTACATAAAATATATAAATTTTCTTTTTGAAAATTATGAATAATATTTATTTTTTTTTCTAAAGATTTTTTGTCAATATCATCTAATTTTTCTATAATATCATTTTCTAATTTATTTGTATAATTATGATGATGATGTTTAATATTTAAAATTATTCCTTCATTTAATTTTTTTGGAGAATGAAAATAGTCTTTTATATTTGTTTCTTCTAAAAGAATTGAGTGTTTTAAATTTTTTTTTGAAATCATTGATTCATCATCATTATTGGATATTTCACTATCTGTTTCTGAAGAAGTATTATAAGTGTTAAAAAATAAATTAAAAGTTTGAGTTAGTTCATTTATTCTATTTTTAAAAGTTTTTTTTTTATTTATAAATTTATTGTTATGAAATGTACTTTTATTTTTTAATTCTGGAATTTTTGGTAATGACAATTTTTTATTAATTGGTTTTAAATTTGATATACTTTTTCTTTTTGATTGGATTTTTTTTTTTATTTTTTTATTTGTTGGAATTTTATTTTTTAATATTTCATTATCTGAATATGAATTAATCTTTTTTATTTTTATATTATGTAAATTCATTTCAGATGTTATTTTTCTTTTTAAAAATTTTGTTTTAGATTTAAGTAATAATAATCTTTTTTCTTTTTTTAAATTAAAATTCCTTTGTTTAAAATAATTTTTTATTTTATTATTATTAATAATATCAGAAAACTTTTTCTTTCTTAATTCTTTTAATATTGTATTATTTCTTATTAAGGGTCTATTTATAGTTTTAGATGTTTTTGGTCTAATAGAATATAAATCAGATTTATTTATATTCATATCATAATTTTTTAAAGAAATAATTTTTTTATTTGAATCTGAATGATTTGAAGATGAAGTATTACTTAATAATTTTATAGGAGATGAATTTTTATTTCTTGATAAATGATTGATCTCATTTTTAGAATTATTAATATTATTAAAAGTATTATTAAAAGAATTTTTTTCAGTTAAAATTGAAAAATGAGTAAAATGATTATTATTTATATTATTATTAGTATTGTTATTAATTGAATTTATTTTACTTAAATCTTTTTTTTCATTTAAAAAAGTAGATTCAATTATCTTACCAAATATACTATTTTTTTTATGATGTCTATTATTAAATTTTTCACTAAATAATTTATTTTCATTATTTAAAATATATTTTCTAATATTTTGCTCAGAAAAAAGATGAGTTTTTCCACTTGAATTATAAGTGCTTGAAAATGAATTATCTGAATTTGAAGTTCCATCTATTGTTTTAAATATTGAATTGAGTTTTAAAATTAAATTTTTTTTATTAAATGTTTGAAAAATTATATTTTGATTTTTTAAAAGTGAAGTATCAAATGAATTTACTCTTCTTGTAAATTGTTTTTTTCCATTTTTTAAATCTTTTATATTTTTAATATTTAATGATATTGGGCTTTTTATTCCTATTTTTAATTTTTGGTTAGATGTTGATTGTTTATTATTTTCAGGATTTAATTTTAATTTTTTTGGTGAAGATAATTTTTGTTTATTTCTTCTATTTTTTAAATTCTTTAATAAATAATTTCGAAGAGCATCTCTAATTAAATTTTAAAAGAAAATTTACCTATTCTCCGATTGCATTATTGATTATTTTAATTTTTTTATTTTAATAAATTGATGATTTTATTCGGAAATTATATAATATTTAAATATTATTTGAATATTAAATTATTTATATTATAATATAATTAAATTATTATTAAATAAAACGTAATATAAAACAATATAAATAAAATAAAAAAAATATTTCATAATTTTAAAAAAAGGATTTTAAATTATTTATAAAAAATTAATTATTTAAAATTTATTTTTCATTTTTTGTATTATTTTTTTTCAGAAAATTTTTTAATTAAATAAGGTTCAACTGTATTTAAAACTTTAATAGAATTATCAGTATGTAAATAAGGAGGATCAGTATCAGTTAATAAATTCATTTCACTAAAATCTTGATTATTCATTTTTTTATTTTCAAAAAAAGTTTTATTAGCATCAATTTTAATATTAATTTTTTTTCTTGGTCTATTTAGATTATTTTTTTTACTATAATTAATAGCAGTCATTAAAAAATTATTATTTTGTCCAATTGTTAAAGAATCATAATTTGAAAGAACTTGACTAATTACATTTTTATTTTTATGAATTGGTTGAATATTATCAATAATAAATCTTATTTGTTCTAAAAGTTCTTCAAATTTTTTTGTTGATGAATTTTCTAATCCATATAAATGGTTTTCATTTTTATCAATTTTTTTATTTATTTCTTTAATTAATTTATCATATTTTTCAAAATAAGAATTCAAATTAGGAATAATATTATTATTATTATTATTTGAAAAAGTAGATATTCTTTTTTTATTTTTTAATGAATTTGGACTTAATGGAACTATTGTTAATAAATTATCATTATTTATTATTTGTTCTTTTTTATTTTTTTTTTCCATTTCTTCAATTGAATTAAATGTAATTTTATTATTTTTTTCTATAAAATCTAATGATACTAAATTTTTTTTTTTACTTGGAGTTTGGGGAATATTTTTTTGATTATCATTTATCTCTTGTATATTTTCATATTGTTTAACTTTTTTTTCTATTAATTGTGAATTTGTATTTGTTGAATCTATAATTTTTTGTTTTTCTTCATATTTATTATTTAATATTTCATTATTTTTATTTTGAAGTATTTCAAAATTTTTATTTTGAAATAATGGAGTTTGAGTTTGAGTTGATATCATTATTACTTCCTTATTTATTGTTTTATTTTCATTATTTATTTTATTTTCATCTTTTTCATCAGTATGAATTATATTTAATTGTAAATCATTATTTTTATCATCTTCTTCATCATTAGAAATATTATCTTCATTTTTAATATCATTTTCTTCACTTTCTTCTTCTTCACTTTTATTATTATTCTCATTATTATTATTTGTATCATTTTTATCATTAAAATTTTTCTCATTAATATCAATTTTATAATTATTATTATTTTCAGTAGTATCTTTTTCATCAACATTAACATTATTTTCAATAGTAATTTTTTTATCAATATTAACATTCTTTTCATTATTAATATTCAAATCATCTTTCACATATTTTAAATTGCTAACATTTTTATCAATAGTTAAATTTTTATCATAACTAATATTTTTATCATTACTACTATTTTTATCATTACTAATATTAATTTTATCTTTTTGAATAATATTATACATAGAACGTCTTCTATCATTTCCATGATTAATAACAAGATTTAACTCATTTACATAATTTTGAGAATTTCTTTTTTTTGACAAATCTTTTTTTCTTCTCATTATTCTAGACGACATTGGTGTAGGAAGAATTTCTTCTTCATCTAATTTCATTTTTTCAAAATAATTATCATTTCTTAAATTATAATCATCACTTAAATCTTCTTCTTTCGAAGTATCATTTTCTAATTTTTGTTTTTTTCTAAAATCAATTTTTTTTCCAACTTCTTTAAATTCTTTCATAGAAACATTTTGACCAATATTTTTTCTAAATCTAACATCTTTAATAAAATCACTTAAAACAGTAAATTTTTGTTTAAGTAATTTATATTCATTTAAATTATCATTAACTTTATTAATAGTATTATTTAAAGATGTATTAAATTTTTCAAATTCTTTATTTATTTTTTCATTAATTGACTTTTCAAATGCATCTAATCTTTCCCATTTAATTGCTAAATTTTTAGTTTCATCAATTAATTCATTTGCATATCTTCCATTTTCTAATCTTAAAACATCAATTCTATCATCAGTAATTTTAATTCTATCAAGTAATTTATTTTCAATTTCAACAAATCTTTTATTAAAATAATCAATAAATTTATTTTGAATATTTTCAATTTGTAAATTAAAACTTGAAACTAAACTTTCCATTTTAGTTTTATATGCCTTTAAATCAATAACATTTTTATCTTTAAATGCATTTAAATCCATAAAATTCTTATTACAAAAATCTAAAAATGCTCTTACTGTTGGATATTTACATGCATTTCCAATTAAACCAGGAACTAATATTGTATTATTGATTGTTTGATCCATTTTATATATTGCATTTGATAAATCTCTTTCTAATGAATTTATTTTTGTATCATATACAAACATTGATTCTTCTGTTTTTTTTTTAAAATTTATTATTTTTGTTATTTTATCTTCATTTTCTTTTTGAGTTACTATTGTTTCATATAATTCGTGAAATTTATCTTGAAGTAAAAGCATTTTTTGTTCTTGCATTGTTAATTTGGAATTTATATCATTTGTTTTATCTTCAAATTTTGAATTTAATTTAGTTTCTATTTTTTTTATATCTCCTAATACTTCGTTTTGAAAAAACATCATATCATTTTTTGATGCGTAATCACTCATTTTTTTTGTTTTATAATTAAAAAAATGTTTTTTGATTTTTTAATTTATTTATAAATTTTATATTATAAATTGAAATGGGACAAAAACTTATTCAATCAAAAAATACAGCTGATGTAGATTATTTTTTATATAAATATTATTCTAATTTACAATTTGAAAAATTATATAATAATGGAATTTTATCAAAAACTGCTCTAGTAATAAACAAAACAGAAAATGCACCATTAATAATAAAAATATTTTTTACAATAAATTATGAAGAAAACGATAAAAAAGAATTTAATAATTACATTCAACAATTATTACAATATAATAAAATAATAGAAGATAAAAAAATATTAAATTACACACCAATAATAAAAATAGAAAAAAATGAATTAGCAGGATTAATAATAAGACAATATTTTGGTTATAATTTAAGAGAAAGAATGTTTCAAATGCCATATTTAACAAAAATAGAAAAATTATGGTTAATATATCAATTATTATTTTCATTAAATGAATTACATTCAAATGAAATAATACATGGAGATTTAAAAATGGAAAATATATTATTAACATCATATAATTCATTATTTTTAACTGATATTTCACCATATAAACCAGCTCATTTAGAAATAGATAATATTATTTTATATACTTATTTTTTTGGTTCTGTTAATAAATCTTGTTATTTATCTCCAGAAAGAATTTTAAATAGAGATGAATATAATGAAAAAAAAAATAATGAAGATTTTAATAAACTTAATTGTTCAATGGATATTTTTAGTGCTGGAATTATTATTTGTGAATTATTAACTGAAATTCAACCTTTTTTTTTATTGAATGAATTATGGGAATTTAAATATGGAAAAATTGATATTAATGATAAATTATCAAACTTAAATGATGAAAAATTAAAAGATTTATTATTAAAAATGTTAGAAATTGATCCTAGTAAAAGAATAAATTCAAAAGATGCTTTAAATTATTTTATTGAAAATATTTGTCCTATTTTTATAAATGGATTTCAAAATTATTATAATACTCTAATTTATAAAACTTGTTATTGGAAACCTGATTTGATTATTGGTTTTTTTTTTAGATATTGGGAATCTGTTTGGAAATTAATTTTTGGTTTAAATGAGAAAATTCCTATTATTGAAGAATGTTTAAATTATTATATTATAAATAAACTATATTTAGAACAATCAACTTTTGAAATTCAACAATTTTTTGAAAATAAAAATTTAATATTTATTTTAGATCTTAAAGAAAATAAAATTATTAATATTAATAATATAAATGATGAAATTATAAATAATGAAAATAGTAAAGAATGTATTTTATTAATATTTAATTATATTGTAGAAGCAATGCAAAATGTAAAATATGAAAGTTCAAATTGGGTTGCTTTAGAAATGATAAAATGTATTATAAAAAAAGTTCCTGATAATATAAAATTATTTAGGATAATTCCTTATTTTATCAATAATTTACAAAGAAATAATCTTTTAACACAATTAAAAAGTTTAAATTTAATAATTGATTCTCTTTTAAAAATAGATTATATTAATTTAAAACTTCCTAGAGAAGAATATTATTATTTCCATGGATATATTTTTCCTTATATAATTGAAGTTATTAGGAATAATTATAAAAAGGAAAATTTATTAATTGCATTTATTAATTTAATAGGAGATATTATTGATATTGAATCTAAATTCTTAAATATAATGATGAAAGATAAATTAAAATATTTAAATAATGAATTAAATAAAAAGAATGACATAAATATTGATGATATAAAAGGAAGAAATCAAAAAGAAAAAGAAAAAGAACTTTTAAAAATAAAAAAAAAAAAAGAAGAAGAAAAACTAAAAATATTTAGAGATTTTCATAAAACACATGAAGAATTTAAACATTCTTTATTTTCTTTAATTAGAGCAATTTTAAGAGCAAATTTAGAAGAAGAAGTTCTTGTTGAAATATTTAATAATTTACCTAAAATTTTAAAATTATATAATGGAGAAGAATTAAATGAATTTAAAAGACAAACTTTATCTTATATTAATTCAAGAAAATCAAAAATTCAAACTGCAATATTAAAAAATTTATCTTTAATGACATCTTTTTCAAAAAAGGATTTTGAAAATATTTTTCTTCCTTGTCTTGAATTAATATTTAATGATAATGATGAAATAAAAATTGTAGAACTATTTAATTTAATAAATAATTTACTTGAAAAAGATTTTATTGGAATTCAAAATTTAATTGATGCATTAGAAACTTATTTTTCATTTATTTCACATCCTAATATTTTAATTAGAAAAAAAGTTTTAATATTTGCAAAAATACTAATTAAAAAAAATAAAATAAATAATTTAATAAACTATTATGATAAAATTCTATGTTTTAAAGAAAGTATATTTAATATAAATGAAGACGTAATAGAAAAATATCATAAGAAAAGTTTATCAAGAATTTTATTTCAAATTGGAGAGGAATATAATTATTCAAAATTAAATATAAAAGAAACTGATGAATACATGAATAATTTAAATGAAATGATTGAGATTTTACAAGGGAGAAATATAAATTTTTTTCCAATTATAAATGAAGTCATTGAAACAAAAAAACCTATTATAATAGAAAAACAACAAATTTATTCTTTTTTTGAGTTTATAAATAATTTTTTAAAATTAAAAACAAAAAGTACTACTGAAGCAGATTTATTAACTTTATTTTATCCTATTACAGATTCAAGGCAATTAATATTAAAAAAATATCATTCAAATAAAGAAATAACTTTTAATGGATTTGATGAATTTTATAATATTTTGTATTGGTTTTATTTTAAAATTTTTTATTTATTAAAAGTTTTGAATATACCATTTTCAGGATTTACACAAGAATATTTTAATAAAGATAATACTTCAGAAATTAAAGAAGAAGAATTATTTATTCAAAAAACAAAACATAAAAATTTTCAAAATTGGAGACCACAAGGTCAATTATTAACAACAATATATAATAAATCAACTAATCCAATTGAAAAAATAATTCCTTTTGATAATACTAAATTTTTATCAATTGATAATAAAGGAGAAATAACTTTAAGAGAAATTGAAATTAGATTTGATGATTTATATATTAAAAATTGTTTAAATTTATCAAATAATGAATATTCAATTAAATTTAATTCTACAATATTAAAAATTGGAAAAGATATAATATTTGCTTCAAATAATTCTTTAATTTTATTTGAATTTAAAAAAAAAACAAGTGAAAAAATATATTCAATTGAAGAAAATGAATATATTACTTTATGTCAAATAACAAAATTAAATTTAACACAAATTAATTTTTTATTTACTGATACAAAATTGAGAATTCATTTATTTGATTTAAAAAATAAAAAATGTAATTTAATATATAAAATTCCTTTAGAAAAAGGATTTATTTTTTGCAGTTGTCAAAATTCAAATGATGAAAATGAATTTTTATTTGGAACTTCAATTGGATTAATTTTGAATCTTTCACTTAAATTAAATTCAATTACTCATATTTATGAATTTGATAATAAAAAACCAATTTTAGGAATTAGAAATTTTAAGCCTAATATTAATTCAATTCTTGATATGAACAATAATAATTATTATATTATTAATTTTGGAAATGAAAATCATGATATTAAATTAATCAATTTTAATAATTTGAATTGTGAAATTATAATGAGTGTTTCTAAAAATTTAATTGATGATAGAAATGAAATTGATTATCCTATTTTGACAAAAAGTCTTTTTGAAGATAATTCACTTTTAAATTTAGGAAAATATTATTTTGAAAAATTATCAAATGATATAGAAATTGATTCAGAAAATAAATTTTATTATTACAACTCTATATTAAAAAAAAATAGATTTATTCAAGCAAATAGTTTATTAGATTACTTTAATAAAGAAAATATAGATAATAGATTTGATAATATAAAATCACTATATGATTATAATTCAAATATTCAAAAAATATTTTCTCCTTCATATGAATCATTAAATAATTATTATAATACAAATTTCATAATAAGTGTTTGTAATGATCATATAATTCGTTATTGGGATATTTCAAAAAGTATTTTAAAAGAAAAAAAATCATATATTATAAATGCTCCAAATAATTTAGTCAATTGTTATTATAGTCAAAGTTATTTTAATAAAAGTTTACTTTTAATTCAATCAAATGAATATTACGGTGATTCTTTTAATAATAATCCTGAATATAATTATTATGGAGAATATCAATTTTTTAATAATCTAAATATTATTAATTGTAAAAATGGAAAATTTAATTATATTAAAAGAATTGTTGAAGCTTCACATAAAAATATTATTACTGATATTCAATATATGGAATTAAATCAATTTTTAGATTATGAAAATGATTTTCCTTTTATATTACTTACTTCTTCATGGGATGGAAATATTAAAATTTGGAAATGAATATTGTATTATTTATTTAATTTTATAATATTAGTTGTTTTTTTAATTATTTAAAAATGTAATTTTAATAAAAATAATATTTTTTTAAAAAAATGAATTAATAAATAAATATTCAAAAAAAAAAATATTATTAATAATTTAATTTGATTGAATCAATCCATTGTGATGATAATTTAGGTCTAATTTTATGATCTGATTTTGTATTATATGAATTTAATTCAGATTTAAATTTATCAACAACTGGATCATTATTATCAGATAATATTTCTTCATTTTGAATAATAATACCATTATTTTTTTTCTTTTTCTTTTTTTTATTTTTTTTCTTTGATTTATTATTATTATCAGTTTCATGAACATTCATAATAGAAACTAATAATTCATCAATAGAAATTTTTTTTCCATTGTTATCAGTAAAATTTTCATCATTATTTTCATTTATATTAGTTTGAATTTCTTCATCTTTAGTAGAAATTTTATCAATATTATTATCTTGAATATTATTATCTTTAATAATATTTTCATTTACTTTTTTATCATCTTCATTTTTATAATTAACATTTTTAATTTCTTCATTTTTTCCATTAATTAACTTATCATCAATTTTTTTTTCATTTTCTTCTTTATTATCATATATTATAGGTTCCGATGCCTTAATTCCATTATAAATCTTAGATGAAAGTAAAGGAAATCTTATTATAGGCTTTAATGAAGAATTTAAATTATGAAAATCAAAAATTTTACTTTTTAATTTTATTATATATGATGATAAAAAAATTTCTTCTCTTAATATCCATGAAATATTTAATAATTCTCCAATTTTTTTTTTTAATGGAATTTTTATTGAGAATAGTAAATTTATTATTTCATCTATTATATTTTTTATTTTTTTATCTATATTATCTTTTATATAAACTTCACTGAATATACAATTAATTTGTTGTATTTTAAATATGAAATCCCAAAATAAATCTGTGAATAATTCTATTAAGGTAAAATCAATATCAACTTCTTTTTTTATTTTATCAAATATTAAATTAAAATCTTTTTCTATATTTTGACAAATTTTTTTCATTTCATTATATTTATTAAATATTATTAAAAAAACTTCTGAATTATTAGAATCATTATTTTCATTATCTAATAATGAATTTAAATGTGCAATATTATTTGCCCAATCTAAAATAAAATTCATTATTGAAGTTATTAAACTTTTAAAAACGAATATTTCTAAATTTGTAAATCTTTCTTTTAATTCATTTAATTTATTATAATCTGATTCATTCATATTATTATTAAATGTTTTTACAATAATTAAATTTATATTTGTATAAATTTCAATTTGAATATTTGATTCATTATTATTTTTACTATAATTTAATTCTCTTTTTTGAAAATATTTAATATTTGGTTTATTATTATCTTTATTAAAGGCAATTATTGATTTAAGAATAATTGTTTCTTTTTTTGAAAATAATGTTGATTCTTCATCATTATCCAAAGGTATTTGTTCTTTTAATGCATAATTTGGATGTTGATCAATTATTAAATTTTTTATATCATCTAATCTTAATTTTTCTTGAAAATTATTATCATTTAATATTAAATCATTTGGCGTTTTATAAACTGTATCTAATCTTAATTGTTTTTTATCGACTTTATCAATTTTTTCTTTTTTCCCACCAAAAAATTTTTTTGCAATTTTTTCATCTAATGACATTATATTAATTTATTGATTTATTTTTTTAATAAAAAACAACAAAAAAAAAACTTATATAAATCAAAAAAAAGAAAAAAAAAAAATTTTTAAAAATTATAATTAAAAATAAAATA
>Ga0256407_10004974_pt1 | contig 21696 bp, 16 predicted proteins | sample RumenRJG_04DNA_FD_193489 | JGI IMG/M metagenome (GOLD analysis project Ga0256407, IMG submission 193489) | Bovine rumen microbial communities from Lethbridge, Alberta, Canada - RJG_04 | ecosystem: Host-associated > Mammals > Digestive system > Stomach > Rumen | place: Canada: Alberta... | reverse complement strand
ACAGGTGCATTTGATGATATTTCAGAAGATTGCAAAAACTTTATAAAAAATTACGAAGGTGGATTTAGGCCGAATATTTATGATGCAAAAGATTCTAAAAACATCTATGAATATGGGAAAAAAGGTGACTGGACGATTGGCTATGGACATAGACTTACAAAGGCTGAATTGAAGTCTAGAAAGTTTGAAGTTGGAGTAACAAAAGAACAGGCTGAAAAAATGTTTGATGCTGATTTTAAGGATAAAATACAACAAGTTAATAGTCTATTATCAAATTCTGATAATCTAACTCAGAATCAATTTGATGCTCTAGTTGATTTCATATATACAGCTGGATTTGTAGATTTTGACGGATCAGGTTTGAAAAAACTAATTGCAAGTTATGGCGAATCCATTTCAAATCCAACAGTCATCAATTCTGATGACTTTAAGAAAAAAATCTGCAATGAATTTAGACTTTTCGTTCCTCCTAGGAGTAATCCTGTACATAAGGGGTTGAAGGCAAGGCGGGCAGATGAAATCCAAATGTTTTTATACGGCGATTACAAAAGAGATGGAATACCATCAAATATATGGCCTTCTTGGATGATTAATACAATTATAAAATAAGGGGGTGGTTATGAAAAAAAATATTCTTTTTTTAGCATTTATATTTTTTTCTCTTATTGTTTTACATGCACAGGAGTTAAAGTTTTCTGATTGTTACGGAAAATGGAAAATAGACAAAGCGTTTATCGTTAGTGAAGATTTTTTAGTTATTGGGGATATGGCAAAAGAAGAAGCTGAATCTTACATTGGGAAAGTAATAACATACCGCCCTAATGAATTTGAATTAAATGAAACTATTTTCAAATATTCTAGGGATATTAGAAAATATAGTACAAATGTTACAGATTATTTTTATGATAAGCGTTATTGGCACGGTAGTTTTAAAGAATTTGGTATTACTGAGGAAAGGTTTAATAGGTATTCAATAGATATAAAAGATTATTTTAAATATGAAAATCAAATAATAATCGGAGATAGTATCATTCAGTTGAATAAGAACGAACTGTTGATTGTAAAAACAAACTGGTACTTTCATGCAGTCAGATTTGAATGAGTACTTTGGATAAAAGCTTTGTTTTTGTTTACACCGTATCTAGCGTTTTTGCAGCATGTGAAAACAGAGTCTGTTTCTCCGTCAAATAGGTATTTGTCGGAGAAGTGCGGAAATTGCCCCTTTTTTGGGGCAGTTTGCAGTAAAAATTTTGTAAGAAGAGGAGTTTAGGAACAAAAAATGGAAAATTCCTGCCGGAAAAAATACAAACCGTCCTCAAAAAAATGGATTTCCGCATCCAGACGCACCGGATTCCGCAGGAATTCCGCTTTAATCCCAGCAAATGCCGGTTTGTTCCATTACGCGGGCAACAATCCTGTACGCTATATAGACCCGGATGGAAGGGATATAGTTTTATTATGTGATCCAGATCGAGGAGTTGGTCAAAGTCATAATGCTGTATTAGTAGGAAATAATAGAGATGGTTGGCATTATTTTTCAAAAGATGGATCAAACACCACAAATGTACATTTAACATTCAATAACTTAGATGAATTTAAAGAATGGAATACTAATCTGAAAAAGGATGCTTATGACAAGGCCTTTCGAGTTCCAACTAGCAAAAGTCAAGATAACAAAGCAATAACTTTTGGAGAAGAAAATTATAATAAACCTTATGGCTTGCGAGAAAGGAAAGATGAGAATGGTAATGTTCTTAAGCAAAATTGTGCTGATTTGGCTGCAGATATAATTTCTTCCAGTGGATTACAAATCCAAAAACCCAAGATTGATGACAAGGCAAGAAAAAAATATCATAATTTTGATAAAGTTTATGATTTTTTTACAGTTGGTAATTTATCTCAAGTTACTTGTCCAGAATATCAATTTCAGTTATTTTCGAAAACATATTACACCTTCGGAATTGATATTGAAATAGTAAATAAGGAGTGAAAAAAATGGATTTAATTGATAGTTTGCAGTGTATTTGTTATGCAACTTTGTTTACTGTTTTTAAATTTTTAGTAAGTTCTTATTTTTGTTTAAAGAAAAAGTTTAAACTTTCTACAATTACTTTATTTTCATTTCTTTTGAATTTTGGAATAAGTTCATTGCTTTGTATATTTGTAAAACATGATATTATTGCAGTTAGGATTATTTTGTTTTTTGGGGCTGTGAGTTTTATCTTTTCAGCTATTAATATACTGTTTACTTTTTTCTTTAAGTTTTTTAGAAAAAGGTTTCCTTCTTTTGGATATACTTTATTGTTTTTTTTATTAGTTGAAGTTTTTAACATTGGAATTCTTCTACTATGGCAGTTATATAGTAGGTGGGAACCCGAAGAGAATTTCTTTACCTATTATAATTGTGGATTTGTTGTTTTGTTTTTGTCTTTACTCATTTGGAATTTTTTTGAAATGAAAAATAAAAAATGTAAATCCAACAAAGCTTCAAGGAAATAATACTGAAAAGTCTTAGAGCTGTCAATTGTGATTTGCGGGGAAGCCTAGAGGCTGACAGTTTTTTGTCTGTTTTGGCAAGATTTTTATTAAAAGAGGAGTTTAAAAAAGAAGTAATGGAAAATTCCTGACAGAAAAATACAAAGTATCTTCAAAAAACTTGTTTTAGCATGTGGCTGAGGAGTTTTATTAGCGCATGATGAGAAAAAATACTACGCTACAGATAGTGTTTTGGAAGCCGCCAAAAACACCGCCCTTTTCTCCATCAAATAGGTATTTGTCTGCATGTTGATTCCCTGGATTAACAAAGATGTTCACACTATTTTTGTTTGAATTTCAAAGGCGGTTTTTCTTCTTGTTAATTAAGAGGACAATTCCTAGTGAAAGAAAGTTTGAAATTACAATTCTGATAATCTGGTATTCATCTGTTCCGCTTGTGCTTACAACGTGCAAAAAATTTCCTATAAAATTATTGAAGAAGTGTTCAGAAAGTCCAACCCAAAGTACACCGCTCATGTTTACGCAAGTTCCCCATTCAATTGCAAGTATGCCGGCGAGCACGACATAACCGATTGCAAAAACAATTGCCTGAAGCACGGACATTTGCCCGTCATAAACGCCGAGCACGCACATAACAATATGCCAGATTCCAAAAAGAAAAGCCTGAACATAATTCCCGGTTTTAAATCCCCATCGGTCTGTTACGGCCTTAAGAATAAAACCGCGGTACATTCCTTCCTCTGCAAGAACATTTATGATGTTGGCAATCACACAGATAATAATAGCCTGTGCTGAAAGGCTGAATTCTGAAGTTGCACCAGAAAGCCCGAAGTTTGTAATGTATGCAGAAAGCTGTGGCTCTTTTCCCTGGGCAGCAAGAAGCACCATTTCAAGACCGTAGGAAATTGCAAATGTAAAAATTCCAAGTCCCAGACCGCAGCCGATGTATTTAAAAGTGCTCTTGTTTTTTAAGCCGACATCTGAAAGTTTAAGCCCGCAGATTTTCATTGCAACAAGAGTCGCGATTATGCAGAAAATTTTTGTGATTACGTTGTCTGCAATTATAGTCTGGTCGGTGCGGATGAATAAAAACTCAATGTATTTTACAATTGTAGTTACAGTAATAAGGATGGCAATGATGCGAATAATTTCTTTCTTGGATTTTGTGATTTGATTCTGCTGGTTTTCCATAAAAATCTCTCTTTTCTTTTTTATTGTTTTTATCATCCAGAATGTCCAGGTTGAACGGAGCAAGCATGGATGAAAATAATGGAATGCCTCATGGAGTTATGACAGGTGCCTTATGTCGCTAAGCTGTTCAAGAACGGGGGTGCAGAGGCTGTCCGGGTTTTTGTCCAGTCTGAGTATTGTGACTGCGGTGAAGGGCATGTGAATTGCTGCGCAGGTAAAGGTAAAGGGCAGGTTCATCATGTGGGCAATGGCTGCGCAAGATGAGCCTCCGTGGCAAAAGAGGACAACCGTGTGCTGCTCGTCGTCCTTGAGCAAGTTGCGGTAGTAGAAGCCTTCTCGCGAATATCCAAGCGAAAGTAGCCAGCCGTCTATTTCTTTTGCTATGTCTTCCACATTTTCTGTTGCAGTGTTGCCGTAAAAATAGGGGCCGTTCTTCCAGTCCGAGTCGCAAATGTTTATTCCCCTGCTTACCATTTCGTTTACGCAGTTCCATGGGTGGCCTTCAAGAGGGATTTCTTTGCCGCTTGTGCTGCCCCAGTTTATTTCGTGCATGAAGTCAAGGATTTTTACTGGCAAGTCCGGGTGCTGGTCTGCAAATTTCTGCATGGTCATTCGGGCTCTTCCCATTGGGGATGAATAGATTCCTTCTATTTTTTCATTTGCAAGTCTTTTGGCAACTGCTTCTGCCTGTATGTGTCCCTCTGGGGTAAGGCAGTCCTTCTGGTAATCTGGTTCTCCGTGCCTTACAAAAATTATTCTCATTTAGTTTAACTCTCCTGTATTTTTTTCTTGGGACAGTATAGCAGGATTTTGCAGAAAAGTCTGTAGCCGGTGGTGGATGAAAAAAAAGCACCCCCTTGTCGGAAAATGTGTTTTTTGATATAGTTAGGTTTTAGTATGAAAACGGAAGCATTTGTTTGCATGGCGATTCTCGAGATTAATAAAGTTGTTCATACTATTTTTGTTTGAATTTCAAAGGCGAGTTTCCTTTTTGGGAGATTCGCCTTTTTTTGTGTTCAAGCGGACACCAGGGCAAGCCTGTTGCCGCTTAACTTTGCTATGACAAGGACGCTTCGCGCCTTGTAAATTAGCTTCGAGCGGACTTGCTTCGCGCGCCGCTCAAGCCATAGGTGGTTTTGCGTGTGGGCAAGTCATGGTTGTTTGCGTTTGCGGACATCAGGTCAAGCCTGCTGCCGCTTAACTTAACTATGACAAGGACGCTTCGCGCCTTGTAAATTAGCTTCGAGCGGACTTGCTTCGCGCGCCGCTCAAGCCATTGGGGGCTGCATTTGCGGATGACAGGTCAAGCCGTGGGTGTTTGTGTTTTGGGACATCAGGTCAAGCCTGCTGCCGCTTAACTTGGCTGTGACAAGGACGCGTTGCGCTTTGTAAATTAGCTTCGAGCGGACTGCTTTTGCGACGCTTAAGTCATGGGTGTTTGCTTTTTGCGTTAGGGATTGGAGCACCGCCGCAGGCGTTCCCGTAGGGAATGGAGGGGTAGGGGCCCCGGAAGTGCGGAAAGCCCGACCCGGAGGGAGCGGAGCGACCGTAGGGGAACGCCCAGAATAATAGATTCTGCTGGCATGGCGTTTTCCAGACTTAGGGAACGCAAGTGAGAATTAATTTGGTTTTTATAGGAGTTATATAGATGAAAAGAACAGACATTAACAAGGTTATGATTATAGGCTCGGGGCCGATTGTTATTGGACAGGCTTGTGAGTTTGACTATTCGGGAACTCAGGCTTGCAAGGCTTTGCGCGAGCAGGGATACAAGATTGTTCTGGTGAACTCTAACCCGGCGACTATTATGACAGACCCGGTTATGGCGGATGCTACTTATATTGAGCCGCTGAATGTTGAGCGTCTTTCGCAGATTATTGAAAAGGAGCGTCCAGATGCCCTGCTTCCAAACCTTGGCGGCCAGACCGGTTTGAATATGGCTATGGAGCTTAACAATGCTGGCATTCTTGACAAGTACGGCGTTAAGGTTATTGGCGTAAATCTTGATGCTATTGAGCGCGGCGAGGACCGTGAGATTTTTAAGGAGACAATGCAGAAGCTTGGCATTGCAACTCCAAAGAGCGACATTTGCCACAGCGTTGAAGGTGCGGAAAAGATTGCCAACGAGATTGGATTCCCGATTGTTGTTCGTCCTGCTTACACGATGGGCGGTCAGGGTGGCGGTTTCTGCTACAATGTAGAAGAGCTTCGCACGATTGTTTCCAACGGTCTTGATCTTTCCATTACCCACCAGTGTCTTATTGAGCAGTCAATTTTGGGCTGGGAAGAGCTTGAGGTTGAAGTTGTCCGTGATGCAAAGAACCAGATGATTGCCATCTGTTTTATAGAAAACATTGATGCGGTTGGCGTTCACACGGGAGATTCTTTCTGTTCAGCTCCATTTATGACGATTGACAAGGAGCTTGAGGAGCGCCTTAAGACAATGGCCTTTAAGATTGTTGAATCTATTGGCGTTATTGGCGGTACAAACGTTCAGTTTGCCCACAATCCAAAGACTGGCGAAGTTGTTATTATTGAAATTAACCCGAGGACTTCCCGCTCTTCTGCCCTTGCTTCTAAGGCTACAGGTTTCCCGATTGCCTTGATTTCTGCAAAGCTTGCTTCTGGCATGACTCTGGACGAGATTCCGTATTGGCGCGACGGCACTTTGGAAAAATACACTCCGGGTGGAGCTCCGGACGGGGACTATGTTGTTCTTAAGTTTGCACGCTGGGCATTTGAAAAGTTCCGCGGTGTTGAAGATTCGCTTGGAACTTCCATGAAGGCTGTTGGCGAGGTTATGTCCATTGGTAAGACCTTTAAGGAAACCTTCCAGAAGGCCATACGCGGTTTGGAGAACGGACGCAGCGGTTTGGGCTTTGCAAAGGACTTTAACAGGAAGAGCGCTGATGAGCTTTGCGAGATGCTTAAGACTGCCTCTAGCGAAAGGTACTTCCAGCTTTACGAGGCAATCCGCAAGGGCGTTTCTTTGGACAAGCTGCATGAGATTACCTATGTTAAGAAGTACTTCCTTGAGCAGATGAAGGAACTTGTTGATTTGGAAGAGGAGATGCTTAAGAATCCTGGACGCGTTCCGGAAGACAAGCTTCTTATTCAGGCTAAGAAAGACGGCTTTAGCGACAAGTACCTGAGCAAGATTCTTAAGGTTAGCGAAAAGGCTATCCGCGACCGCAGGAAGGAACTTGGAGTGCACGAGGCTTGGCTTGCAGTTCCTGTTAGCGGCGTTAAGAATGCAAACTACTACTATTCAACATACAATGCGGAAAAGGACACTTCTGTTGCTACGGACAACAAGAAGAAGATTATGATTCTTGGCGGTGGCCCGAACAGAATTGGCCAGGGCATTGAGTTTGACTACTGCTGCTGTCATGCGGCCATGCAGCTTAAGGAAATGGGCTACGAGACAATCATCGTAAACTGCAACCCGGAAACTGTTTCTACTGACTATGATACTTCAGACAAGCTTTACTTTGAGCCTGTTACAACAGAAGACGTTCTTCAGATTTACGAGAAGGAAAAGCCATTTGGAGTTATTGTTCAGTTTGGCGGACAGACACCTCTTAACATTGCCCGCGAGCTTCAGGAAAATGGCGTGAACATTTTGGGTACTTCCATTGACTCAATTGACATTGCAGAAGACCGTGACCTCTTCCGCCACATGATGGAAAAGCTTGAAATCCCGATGCCGGAAAGCGGAATGGCGATTGACTTTAATGAGGCTAAGGCTTGTGCAGATAAGATCGGTTACCCAATTATGATTCGTCCTTCATTCGTTCTTGGTGGACGCGGTATGGAAGTAATCTATGACGAAGCTACTTTGAAGGAATACGTTGAAAAGGCTGTTGGCGTAACTCCGGACCGCCCGCTTTTGATTGACCGTTTCTTGAAGAATGCACTTGAATGTGAGGCTGACGCTCTTGCTGATTCAACGCATGTTTACATTCCTGCCGTTATGGAGCACGTTGAGCTTGCAGGTATTCACTCTGGTGACTCTGCCTGTGTAATTCCTCCGGTTAGCATTCCCCAGAACAATCTGGACACTATTAAGGAATACACAAAGAAGATTGCAGAGAACCTTCATGTTTGCGGCCTGATGAACATGCAGTACGCAATTGAAGACGGAAAGGTTTATGTGATTGAGGCAAACCCCCGCGCTTCCCGTACAGTTCCGCTTGTTAGCAAAGTTTGCGACACACAGATGGCACGCCTTGCAACACGCATGATGCTTGGCGAGTCGCTTGAATCCCTGGGCTTGAAGGACAAGGTGATTCCATACCACGGAGCAAAAGAGGCCGTATTGCCTTGGAACCGCTTCCCCGGAGTTGACCCGATTCTTGGGCCTGAGATGCGCTCAACTGGTGAGGTTCTTGGTCTTGCAGAAAACTTCCCGCTTGCTTTCTATAAGGCAGAAGAGGCTGCAGGTTCAGAGCTTCCACACGCACCGGCTGCATGGGAGAACAAGAAGGTTCTTATAAGCCTTAGCAACAAGGAGAGCCTTAAGGAGCAGGTTCTTACCATTGGAAAGACCCTTAAGGACTTGGGCTTTACCCTTATTGCTACGGAAGGAACTGCCGACTTCTACAATGCCAACGGAATTAAGTGCGGCATTGTGAACAAGATTGGCGGTGGCCGTCCGGACGTAATTGACATGGTAATGAACAAGGAAGTTTGCCTTGTAATCAACACACCACGTGCCCAGAGGAACTATGCAGAGGACCGCAAGACTATCCGCAAGGCCTGTCTTAAGTACAAGGTTCCCTACATTACGACTCTTGCAGGAGCGCTTGCTGCCGTTAAGGGTATAGAGGCTGTTAAGAATGGTAATGGCGGTGAAGGCGGAGTTAGGTCTTTGCAGGAATACCATTCACTGATTAGGTAAAATAGACCCTGAATCAAGTTTAGGGTGACGTAAAGTGCGCCTTTTTGACATAGGGATGCCAGTTCTGCCTTTGGGTGGGACTGGCATTTTTTATTATGCAAAGCAAGTGGAGTCCAAACATTATTTCCTTGTAACACTATTGACAGTGACAGTGCAAACAATGTAAAGTAACTTAATAAAACATTCTAGGAGACACACTGCCGATGATACTGTAATTCTGATTTTCCACAAGCAAAAAATTTTGGAAGTCAGTTGCAGTATATTTTTTTCTTTGCCCAAGTGCGGGTTTTGTGTCGGCAAGACAGCTGCAACGGCTTCTTTTTACGGAGGCCAAAGTGTCTATTCAAATCACTAAACTTAATTTTTCTTATCCTTCTGCAAACGGAAATTTGTTTGAGGATTTTTCTCTGCAAATTGGAGACGGCTGGACTTGTATTGCGGGTAGCAACGGATGCGGTAAAAGTACTCTTCTAAAGCTGATTGCGGGGCTTCTTAAGGCTGACGGGGGAAAGATTTCTTTTGAAGGAAATGCGGTTTACTGCCCACAGGAGACTCAGGAGATGCCGGACAATCTTTACACGGCTTTCTGGTCTGATGAAAATGATGTGAGGAAGTTTTTTTCCAGGCTTTGCGTTACGGAGGAGATGCTTGAACGGTACGAGACCCTTTCCGGCGGAGAGAAAAAACGCATTCAGATAGCGTGTGCCTTGGCGGAGAGGCCGGAGGTTTTGCTTCTTGACGAACCGACTAACCATCTTGATTTTGAAACGGCTGGGCTGATTGCCTCTTCTCTTTTGGATTTTGGCGGATGCGGTATTATGGTTAGCCACGACAGGAACTTTGCGGATTTGCTTTGCGGCCACACTATTTGTCTTTTTAACGAGGCAAATTCTTTTGCGGGAGGAAGGGACTGCCTTGCATATGAATCTTATGCCTGCGGACTTTCCAAGGCGTTGGAGCTGAAAAGTGAGAATGCAGAAAAGACGCGCGGTGACTGGGAAAGGCTTAATGCAAAGGCTGGGGCGGAAAGACAGAGGAGTGCAAGGCTTGAGGCGGAAAACCAGAAGTCTAAGGCTAGGCTTTCCAAAAAATCTTTTGATTCGCATGACCATGACACACAGGCTAAGATTGATGTAGCAAGGATTTTGGGCAAGGACAGGAGCACAGGGGATGCAAAGGCCCGTCTTGAAACTCAGATAAGGCAGACGGAAGCTGAGCGTGACGGAATAAAAAAGTCGCTTAGGAGAAAAGAGGGATTTTCTCTTTTGGGGACAGGTTTTTCAAAGGCAATATGTGTGGAAGAGTGTGTGCTTTCTGCTGGAGACTACAGGCTAAAAATACCCTTTATGGAAATTAAGCGGGGAATGAAAATTGCGCTTACCGGTTCCAACGGGGCGGGAAAGACGCTTTTTGTCCGCCACTTGATTTCTCTGTTGGAAAGTTCCGGCAGGAAGGACGAAGTGCTTTATTTGCCGCAGGAAATTTCTGACGGTGAAGCGGAGGCAGTTCTTGCGGATTTTTATGGGCAGGATGAAGATGAAAGGGGAGAGATTCTTTCCACTTTGTACAGGCTGGGAAGTGAACCAGAGAGGCTTACCCTTTTGCCTTCCGAATGCAGCTTGAGTCCCGGTGAACTTAGGAAGCTGATGATTGCACTTGCTGTTCAAAAGCCGCTCTCGCTTTTGATTTTGGATGAGCCGACAAACCACATGGACATTACAAGCATTCTTGCGCTGGAAAATGCACTTGCCTCTTTGGACTGCGCAATGATTGTGGTAAGCCACGACAAGGCTTTTCTTGGCAAAGTGACAAATGCAAGTCTTTTTGCTGAACGGAAGGGGAAGCTTGGCGAGATAAGAAGTAAAGACTAGAGAGATAAGGCTATGGAAATCAGTTTTGTGTTCCGCTCCCAGTCAAATACGTCTGAGAAACCCGCGGTGTCGCGGAATCGGAAATTAAACTCACTACGTTCGTTCCGCTCCAATGCGGGTTTTCAGCCGTCTTTGACTTCCGCTGCACACAAAACTGATTTTCCTTTCTTTACATATACCCTTTGCTTACTGTATCTGTATTATAAGGTCGTTGTGGCTTTTGGAAAGGGAATAGGTGAATTCCTTTTGGGATGCCGGAAGGATTTTTATGTAGCCGTAGGAGCTTAGCTTGCTTCCGCTGTAGGATTCGTCGGATGAGTCTGTGTCGAAACCGTCCTTTAGCGCGAGGCAGGTTAGAAGCTCGTAGCGGCCGTTTTCTTCTTTGCAGCCGTAGATGAAGAATGAGCAGGGGTCATCAAAGTTTGCGCGGCTTTCTATTTTGATATTGTCTTTGAATTTTCCCTTTACTTTGGAAAGGTCAAAGGATGGGGCAGCATTTACGCGCTCTTCTGATACTGACGTTTTGTCCATGAAATATATGTAGAGGTCATCGTGTCTTTTGGAAGTTACGTAATTGAATTCTTTGTCTGCGTTTGTTGTTACCGCAAGATACTGGAAGGATTTTATCTTTTTAATGCGCTTTAGGGAGTCGCTGTCGCCGGTTTGGCGGAGAAAGCCTGTTGCAACTTTTTCCCACTGGTCGTTTTTGTAGCCGTAGACGGTTACTTCAAAATTCTTTGCTGACGAAAGGTTTTTGGTCTTTATGGAATCCTTGGCTTTTCCTGCGATGGCGTTTGCGTCAAAGACATAGGCCTTGCCTTCTTTGAATTCTGGAAGTGTTTGGGCATGAAGTGTGGTTGCGGGAACTAGGGCGGTAAGGAACAGGGCTGTTAAGAAAGTTGATGTGAATAAAAATTTTTTCATCTTTTCCTCCATGGGGTTAGGATAGCATTATGTGGTGCAGTTTTCAAGATGAGTAAAACACGAAAATCAGTTTTGAGCTCCACTACCAGAAAAATATGTCTGAAAATTCATGGTGCGCGGTAATAGGACTCTGACTCGCTTCGCGGCTTGAAGCTACGCTGCCGGGTTCGCTCCGCGCAAATGCTTTTTCAGCCATATTTTTCTTCTCGTTGCGCTCAAAACCGATTTTTGTTTTTGTTTACATAGGGAGGAATAGTGGTTCGACAGGCTCACCAACCGTGGTTCGACAGGCTCACCAACCTACGCCGCAATGGAGCCCCGGGTTGCTTGCAACCCTTTAGTACCGCGTAAGCGGAAAGAGGGGAGTCCTAAGGAATAAGGGTTATAGACCCTGAAACAAGTTCAGGGTGACGGTGCAAGTTCAAGGGGGGGGCATTGAAATATTTGCCATACTGCGGAATTCGTGGTACAATAAGTTTTAGTGACAAAAAAGGAGCGGACATGAGCAACAAAAAAATCCTCAAGGCCGAGGATTTGGACGGATATCTTACGGCAGAGGACAATGCGGACTTAAAGCGTCTTGACGAAATGTTCAAGGAAACCATGAAGTTCTTTGAGCCTGTGAACAAGGAAAAAATTATTGAAGGCTTTGACAAGATGGGGCACGAGATGCATTCGATTTGTGCAAAGCACCCCAGAATCAAGGTGTATTCTTTTGAGACCGACACGCAGGCCCAGGCAGAGGCAAGCCGGGTTATTTCCAAGCTGCGCAGCGAGGACACTGACCACCAGGAATTCATGTACTACAGCCAGCGGGCATACGAAATGCTCTTCCGCATGGCATACGTAAATCAGAAGACAGACAAGACCGGGCATATAATAGTAAAGACTCCGGTTAATTTTCCGGTGCAGAACTATGCGGTTCACAAGATTCCCAATGTGGACCACAAAATTTGCAACACTGTTATGTGCGTAATGCTTAGGGGTGCTCTTCTTCCCAGCATGATTGTTTCCAAGGAGATTGAGGAATTTTCTTCTGCTTCTTATATTACGCCTTTTGCTCTTTTTAAGATTAGCAGGAATGACACTAAGAGCGAAAGCGACATGGAATACATTCTTGACCTGGACAAGTCTTTCTTTAAGCCTGAGCAGCTTGACGGCAAGGATTTGATTTTTGCAGATCCAATGAACGCTACGGGCGGTTCTCTTTTTACAGTTGTAAAATACCTTCAGGAACTTGGGGTAAAGCCTGCTTCCGTTGCATTCTTTAATACGATTTCTACTCTGAAGGGCTCTATCCGGGTTACGCGTGCGCTGGAAAACCTTACCTGCTATACGCTTTGGATGGATCCTGTGATGAACGAAAAGGCCTACATAATGCCGGGTCTTGGAGATGCGGGCGACCGTCTTAACGGATGCGACGAAAAGGATCATCCGCGCAACATCATTCAGCTTTTGGCTGACTATGGGCACAATATTTCCAGCCTTTACCGCAGCCAGATGTTCGAGATAGAAAAAACAGTATTGGGATAGGCAAGCAGTGATTGTTCAGTGCTTCTTAAAATAAAAAGAGGAGAAATAAAATGGAATTGGTTTACGGAATTAAGGACAAGCCTTCCTTGGGAAAGGTCTTTTTGTTTGCAGTGCAGCAGCTTCTTGCAATTATGGCGGCAACCATAGCCGTTCCTGCAATTGTTGGAAACGGTCTTTCTGCTTCGGCGGCCCTTTTTGGCGCTGGCGTTGGTACGATTGTCTACCTGCTTTTTACAAAGAGTTCCAGCCCTGTATTTTTGGGAAGTTCTTTTGCTTTTATTGGCTCTATGTTTTCTGCTTTTGGCGGAGCGGTTTCTGTTGCGGCCGGCTACTGGGGTCTTATAATTGGTGCTTTTATGGCTGGTGCGGTTTACGTGATTATTGCGCTGGTTGTTAAATTCTGCGGGGTGAACTGGATTGACCGCCTTATGCCTCCGGTAATCATTGGCCCTACTGTTGCAATCATTGGTCTTTCGCTTTCCGGAAATGCTGTTGGCGATTTGATGAAATCTAGCGTTGAGGGTGGAAGCACTTATGTTGCCCTTGTGTGCGGTCTTTTTACCCTTGCAGTTACAATGCTCTGTTCTACTTACGGAACTAGGGTTGGTAGGCTTATTCCTTTTATTCAGGGAATGCTTGCTGGCTACATGCTTGCTTCTTTCTTTGCACTGATTGCGCACCTTACCGGAAACCAGTCTCTTGTTGTTGTAAATTATTCTGCCCTGACCAGTATTGACTTTTCAAAATTCTCCGGCTACTTTTCGCTGCCAAAATTTACGGCTGTGCTTGGCGGTAGTGCGGGCTTAAAGGCTATAACCCCTTCTTACCTGCTTACGGTTTTTGCGGCTTATGTTCCTGTTGCATTCGTTGTGTTTGCGGAGCATCTTGCTGACCATAAGAACCTTTCTACTATTGTTGGCGTGAACCTTCTTGAAAAGCCTGGCCTTACAAGGACGCTTTTGGGCGATGGAGTTGGAACTTTTGTTTCTTCCATTTTTGGCGGTTGTCCGAATACTACTTACGGTGAATCTATTGGCTGCGTTGCAATTACAAAGAACGCTTCTACGATTACAATCTGGGGCTGCTCATTCTTGTGCATTCTGTTCAGCTTGATTACGCCTCTTGTGGCATTCCTTGAAACTATTCCGAGCTGTGTTATGGGCGGCGTTTGCGTTGCGCTTTACGGATTTATTGCAGTGTCTGGATTTAAGATGTTCCAGTCTGTTGACTTGAACAAGAACCGCAACCTCTATGTTGCCAGCGTGATTTTTATTACCGGTGTTGGCGGAATGGTTGTAAAGTTTGGTGCAGTTGAAATCCGCACCGTAGCTTGTGCTTTGATTCTTGGAATCCTGACCAACCTTATGCTCTCCGGAAAGAGCGTGGATGAATAAAGACTTGCTGCGAAAATAGCCCAGTTCTGAAACTGACATTTTGGGACAGGTCTTTTAAATTCAATTTCGAGTTTTGCAAATACATGTCATTATCGGGCGGTTGGTGAGCGTAGTCGAACCACGACCCGATAATCTGCTTAAAAAGATTCCCGGGTCAAGCCCGAGAATGACACATTTTGTGCCCGAGAATGACACATTTTTGACACATTTTGTGCGAAAAAAAATCGAATTTCGACCTTTTAAATTCTGTTGAATCTTGGGTGAAAGATGAAAAAATATATAGCACAATTCTGTTTTTTTTGTAGATTCTTGGACTATATTTATTACAGGGCTGTCAATGACATTTGCGTTGGTGGCAAAATATAAGCAAAAAGAAGTTTCTGGGAAATTTGCTCTTGTGCATAGTGTTCTGGCATTTGTTTTTTGTTTGGACATAATAGATGGGCTTTATTTAAGATTTAAAATTTTGAAGAAGAGATAGATTTGGCAGTTTTTAAACTTGTTTTGTCATTGGATTTATTTGGGCATCCAGATGCATAGATTCCGAAACAAGTTCGGAATGACATTTTTTAAGTTCGGAATGACATTTTTAAGTTCGGAATGACAGTTTTTGACAGTTTTGGTTGTTTTAGCAAAAAAAAGCACGGCCGGGATTGGAGGGGCGCGTAGCGTTGCGGAACGAAGTGGAGCAATGGAGGGGTTGGGCCCCCGGAACCCCGGAAAGCCCTTTGCAAAAAAAAGTGCCGCAAGAAGAAAATTTAGAACTTGAATCCCTTGGGCAGCATGCCTTTTAGCTTGTTCAAGTCCATGCCTTTTAGGGCATCCATGCTTGGCATTCCGCCCATGCCTCCAAGGCCACCGCCACCCATTGCGGCTCCCATCTGCTGCATCATTTTTGCCTGTGCTCCGCGGCCGCGTGCCAGCTTTTTCATGGTGAGCTTGGTTTTTTCAAACTGCTTTATAAGCTTGTTGACTTCTTGGACGGAAGTGCCGCTGCCTTTTGCAATGCGCTTTCGTCTGGCAGGTCCAATTATAAGGTGGTTTGCCCTTTCCTTTTTTGTCATGCTCTGGATGATGGCTTCCTGGTGCTTTATGTCTGCCTTGCTGAGCTGTTCGTCGCTTATCTGTCCGCCAATGCCGGGCATCATGTCTAGAATCTGCCTCATGTTTCCAAGTTTCTTTACCGACTGCAGCTGGTCAAGCATGTCCTGAAGCGTAAACTCGTTGCGCATCATCTTCTTTTGCATCTTGAGCGCTTCTTCTGCGTCGATTGTTTCCTGGGCTTTTTCTACGAGAGATACAACGTCGCCCATGCCAAGAATGCGGCTTGCTATGCGGTCCGGGTGGAACTGCTCAAAGTCTTCTGTTTTTTCGCCTGTACCGATGAAGAGGATTGGCTTGTCGGTAATGCTTTTAAGTGAGAGGGCTGCACCACCGCGGGCATCTGAGTCGAATTTGGTGAGGATTACGCCTGTAAGTCCAAGCTGCTCGTCGAAGCTTTTTGCAATGTCTACCGCGTTCTGTCCGGTCATGCTGTCTGCTACGAGGACTGTTTCCTGTGGGTCGCAGGCTTTTTTAATGGCAACGAGTTCTGCCATCATGTCTGTGTCTATTTGCAAGCGGCCGGCTGTATCTAGGATGATTGTGTCAAGGCCGTTTTTCTTTGCATAGGTGATTGCGTTCTTTGCAACTTTAACTGCGTCTTTTGCACCGTCTTCTTTGTAGACTGGTACGCTGATTTTTTCGCCCAATACGCAGAGCTGTTCTATAGCGGCTGGACGGACAAGGTCACATGCGGCAAGGAGTGGGCGGCGGCCGTCTTTTTTTAGCTTTGCGGCAAGCTTGTGGGCTGCGGTTGTTTTACCTGCACCCTGAAGACCTAAGAGAAGGATTACGGACTGGGTGTCCGGGCCTTTTAGTGCAAGGTCTGTTTTTTTGTCGCCCAACATGGCAACGATTTTGTCGTGGATGATTTTTACGAACTGCTGGCCTGGGTCAACTGCCTTTAGGACTTTTTCGCCCTTGGCTTCTTCGATTGTGCTGTTTACAAAGCGGCGTACAACGCGGAGGTTTACGTCTGCCTCCAGAAGTGCCATCTTAATTTGTTCGACGGTTTCTTCTATATTTTTTTCTGTGATTTTTGATTTTCCGCTTAAGGTGCGGATGATGCCGCTGAAGGTTCCGGTTAATTTTTCTAACATCTAATTTCTCCTGAAATGATTACTGCTGAAATTATTCAATAATAGCATGTCTGGGGAAATTACTCAAGAAAGGGGAGCGCCCCTTTACCCCCCAACTAAGGGGAGGGAAAACCCCCTACTCCGAAGCGAGGGTTTTCCCTCCCCTTAAACCCCTCCCTTTCCCGGCACGGCTTAGGGGTGTGCCCCTAAGAACCCCCGGATTTTTTAGAAAGGTAGACTGGTCCCAAGGGAGGGGGGGATTTTCTAACGGAAAAAATCAATGAATCATACCTAACGGGATTCTCCTTGCTTTTTTCCTACGTCCCACCTCCAGAGATTTTCCTTCCAAGTATGCATTTGCATTGCAAACAAATTATTTAGTATTTGCTACATTTATGCCCAAAACTGATTTCAGCTTGCCTTGCATAAGAAAATACTGTGAAGGTGTGCTGGGGGGCTGTGAACCCCCGGTTTTTTAGGTTAGAAAGACAGGCCGATTCCGATTGAGGGGCGGGTTTTTTCTATGGTTTCGTCTTCCCAGTCGTAATGGGTCTTGATGGTTTGCTTGGTGAATTCTGCAAAGGCAAAGATGCCAAAGACTTCAAAGTGGTAGCCTACTTCAAGGCCGGCTCCTGCAAAGTAACCTAGACCAAGGTCTGTGCTAAGGAGTCCCATGTTGAGACCTGCAAGGGCGTAGGGAATTATATAGAAGGAATTGTAATTTATTGGAACGTTAAGTTTTAATCCGCCTGAAGCCATAAGGTTGGAGTCATCGCCAGTCTTTATTGAATCCACCTGTACAAGTACGGAAAGCCAGCTGATGAAGCTGTAGGTAAGCCTAGCTCCCGGGCTGAGTTTGTCCGAAGGAGCATTCATCAGACCGCCGCTTACTGTGATTTCGTAGGGCAGCTCAAAGACAAGGTCTGATGAAAAACTCTTTTTGGGTGAACTAAGCTCTACCTCGCCGTCGAATTCATTTTCGCTTGCGATTTTTTTTTTAGAATCCGCTTTTTTGGAGTCCTTGGAATTGTTCTTGGCCTTTTTTGCTTCTGCAGCCTGCTTTTCCTTTAGTTCATCGCTTTCTGAATACTTGCCTTCGCCAATGCTGTCTATGCACCAGGAAGAGCCTTCTGCTTCTGCCTGCTGGGACCAGATCGTGTAGTAGATTGTTTTGCCGTTTATAAGCTCTACGGAATAGGAACCGTCGTCCAGCTGCTGGGGCTTTACAATCTTGCAGTTCTTTGCAAAGTCGTCTTTTGTAAGAGTGTTCTTTATGTCTACCGCAAGGGCAGCGTAAAAACCTGAAAGTGGATATTCTGCGAATGATGCTGATGTGTAGGCATAGTCTGCGGTGCTTGAATTGCGCATTACGTAGGCAAAAGTTTCGGCACCGGATTTTCCCACGTATTTTTTGGAAAGGAATTTTTCTATTTTGCTGCAGGAAACTTCATCTTCTTTGAGTTCCTTTGTAAAGGCAGAAATTCTCTTGTCCAAGCTTTGTGGGGCAGGAGCGGATGTTACTTTTTCTATGAATTTTTTGAGGCTTGAAACAGGCATGGAAATGTTTGTTGACTGCCTAAAGCTTACCTTCCATGTGTTTACGCCTACAACTTCGTAGGAACCGCTGGCATTTTTGCGGAGAAGGGGACCGCCGGAATTGCCTGAATCTACCGGGGCTGAATGCTGGATTAGGGTTGAAACTTCCGGGTCTACAAGGGCCTTTATACGGGTTGTTGCATTTGTTACCGTGCCTTTGCCAAGCTGCCATGACGGTTCTGCACCAAGGCCTGGGAATCCTGCGCTCCATACTTCCTCACCATCGCTTACTGCGCGGGAAGAGACAGTCATTCCGCTTGCAAAAGGATTTTCTCCCTTGGGGAATGAAAGAAGGGCCAAGTCCAAGTCGCGGTCGGAGGCAAGGACCTTTAGGTTGTTGTAGGTTTTGTAGGAACCGTCTTCCTGCTCAAACTGGACGCTTGCCTTTTCGCAAGAAGAGACAACGTGGCGGTTTGTTACGATGTAGTTTGTGCCGTCCGGGGCAACATAGACAAAGCCAGAACCAAAGGTGTTGCCGTCTATTTTTTCCATGAACTTTGATTCTTTTGAAAAGCCCTGCTGCCTTAGGTATTCGGCATTCTTTTTAATCCATTTTTTTGAGCTGTCGGAAAACTGTTCGCGGACAACGCAAACTTTTTCCTTAAGGTTTTCCGCAAAGGAAAGGGTGCTTGCTGCTATGCTAAGCGTAAGTGCAAATGTGAGTAATTTTTTCATTCACTTCCTCCATATATTTTTTTTATGCTAGGTTTAGTTTTGGGTTTTAGCAGATTATCGGGTCGTGGTTCGACAGGCTCACCAACCGCCCGATAATGACATGCTCGGTTAGTCCGATAATGACACGTTCGGGTCGTAGTTCGACAAGCTCACCAACCGTGGTTCGACAGGCTCACCAACCGTGGTTCGACAAACTCACCAACCACCCGATAATGACATGTTTGGTCTGCTACTTTTCTTTTTTTTCTTCTTCGTCAAACTGAACAATCTGTGCGCGCACAAGTTGCTTTTTTGTGCCGTACTTTTTTTCGAACCATTCTTTTGCCTGGTCGTATTCATCTACAAGTTCTATGCTGGAGATGCGCAGGGTTTCCGGGTCTATGTTGATTACCCATGAACCTGCGTAGGCATATTTTGTGCCCTTGGGAACTATTAAGCGGGCAAAGCTTGGGAAATAGTAGAAAGCATCCTCGTTTTTTATGGGGTAATAGTAGCCAGTTTGCGTTGTTGAATATACGAGGGAATCTTTTACTTCGCACTCGCGCCATCGCATAAAAAAATCGTCTAGGGGAATAGGCCTGTTATATCCGTCGGCCAGTTTTGGTGTAACGTCATTCTTTTCGTTGAAGGTCTTTTTTAAGAAGTCCCAACCACCGGGTGCATTAACTGTAATCTTCATTACGACATCTATGCCTTTTGCGCTTGCAGTAAGGGCTGCCATGCAGAGTGACAGTATAATTAAAAACTTTTTCATTATTCCTCGTCTCCTAGGTCTTCACCTTTTTTTAATTTTTTCTGTAAGTTTTCTATTTTTTCAAGCTCTTCCTTTAAAAGCGGTTCCCATTTCGTTTTTCGATATTTACGGAGCATTGACTTTACTGCTTTTTTACGCACCTCTAACTCGTCTTCTTTTAATAGCTTCGCCTTTTTTTCTGGGCTTTTATTTCTTTTCAATAAGGTATTTTTATATATTTCTTCGGTCGCTTCAGCACCATCATAATTTTTAAATCCAAGATAGATAATTTTGCCTTTTTCTTTTGGAAGAACAAAGTCAAATTCGGTCGGGAGCCCAAGACCGCAGTAGTTATAATAGTGTGTTTTGTTATCGTGGTTGAAGACTCTCGAGAATGTGCATTTGTAAGAACCACCGCTTACAGCTTCGCCGTAGTAATAGTCTTCATCATCGTATCTGATAAACGAAGGTGCGAGTTTTGTGTCTGTTTGAATAAAACTAATATACTCAATCCACCATGGTGTGCATCCATAAACCAGAAGCGTTTCAGGCTCATCTGCTTTTGGTTTGTTCTTTTTTACGGCTTGTGCGTAAAGACAGGTACTTGCTACCATGCTAAGGGCAAGTACGAATGTTAGTAATTTTTTCATTTACTTTCTCCATATATTTTTTTTACTAGTACAAAGAATATTAATACTGGTTGTACAGACCCTGAATCAAGTTCAGGGTGACAGTCTATTATTATTCGTTTTACTAGGTTCGGTTTTGGGTTTAGCAGATTATCGGGTCGTGGTTCGACAAGCTCACCAACCGTGGTTCGACAAGCTCACCAACCGTGGTTCGACAAGCTCACCAACCGTGGTTCGACAAACTCACCAACCGTGGTTCGACAGGCTCACCAACCGTGGTTCGACAAGCTCACCAACCGCCCGATAATGACACGTTCGGTCTAGCCTGCTACTTTTCCTTTTTTGTGTTGTCTTCGAATGGAACAATCTGTGCGCGCACAAGCTGCTTTTTTGTGCCGTACTTTTTTGCAAACCATTCTTTTGCCTGGTCGTATTCATCCACAAGTTCTATCTTGGAGATGTCTAGGGTTGCCGGGTCTATGGTGATTATCCATGAGCCTGCGTAGGCATATTTTGTGTCTTTGGGGACTATGCAGCGGGCAAGGCTTGGTATGTAGTAGAATGCTTCTGGTGCTTCGGTTGGATAATAGTAGCAGGTTGGGGTTGTTGTGTATTCAATGGAATCTTCTACCTGGCATTCGCGTTCCTGTATAAAAAAGGTTCCGGGTTCAAAAGCACCAAAAAATTCTTTTGTGGTTTTGTAGCTTTCGGTCATTCTTGGCTTTACGTCGTTTTCTACTTTGAATGTCTTCTTTAGGAATTTCCATCCGCCGGGGGCATTGATTGTAATCTTGACTACGGCATCAACGTCTTTTGCGCTTGCGGCAAGGGCTGCCATGCAGAGTGATAGCGCCAGCAAAAACTTTTTCATATTCCTCTTCTCCTATTAGTTGCTGTTCTTTAGCTGCTTTTGCAAATCTTCTACTTTTTCAAGTTCCTTTTTTAAGAGGGGTTCCCATTTTGTTCCGGTAAATTCGATGAGCATTGAATTTACTGCTTTTTTGCGGGCCTTGAGTTCCATCTTTTTTATGGTCTTCTCTTTTTCTTCTGGGCTGTCGTTTTTGTACCATCCGTTATTATCAAGATACTGAACGTCAACTTTTTTGCCGCTGCAAGTTTTATATCCTATATAGACAATTCTGTTTTTTGCTTTTGGCAGGACAAAGTCAAAGTCATTTGGGATGGCAAGGCCATATTGACCAACATAAATTGTGTCGTTTAGTTTGAGACTGGAGAAGGTGCATTTGTATGTGCCTCCGCTTATGGCTTCTCCGCAGTAGTGGTCACCCCAGCTGCATTTGAAGTACGAGGGGGCAAGGCTTGTGTCTTTTTGAATAAAATATAGGTCTTCAATAGCTCCGGTTGTGCATCCGTAAAATAGGACCGTGTCCGGTTTTTTGGCTTTTGGTCTTGCGGCCGATTTTGATTTTGTCTTTTTTACGGCCTGTGCGGAAAGGCAGGCGCTTGCTGCCATGGTAAGCGCAAGTGCGAACGCGAGTAACTTTTTCATTTTGCTTTCTCCGAATACTTTTTAAAAATACTCTGTAAATGTACCCCCCCCCCATCATCTTTGT
>Ga0256407_10004970_pt1 | contig 21701 bp, 14 predicted proteins | sample RumenRJG_04DNA_FD_193489 | JGI IMG/M metagenome (GOLD analysis project Ga0256407, IMG submission 193489) | Bovine rumen microbial communities from Lethbridge, Alberta, Canada - RJG_04 | ecosystem: Host-associated > Mammals > Digestive system > Stomach > Rumen | place: Canada: Alberta... | reverse complement strand
ATAAAAAAAAAATAAATAAAAATAAAAAAAAAATAAAGTTAAATGAAAAAATAGAAAGTAATTTAAATAATTCTAAAATAAATTTTGATAAATTATCATTTTCTTTAACATCAAATAATAATAAAAATAATGAAAATTCATATCAGAATTTAATAAACACAAATAAAAATAATCCATATTTCCAAAATTTGATTAATTGTTCAAAAAATTTAAAAGAAAATCCAAAAAATTTGGTTTTATTGCCAAGTAAAAATCCTAGTCAATCATCTTTAAATAATATTCAACAAAATAAAAATATTCATATATATGATTATAATTTTGATAATTTAAAAAAAAATTCTTATCAAAATTTAGATTATGAAGAAGACAATTTAAGAAATTTATTAAATAAGTCAAATCAAAATTTTTTTCAAAGTGATTTATCATTCAATAGTATAAATAATGATTTAGATTTTTTCAATAATGATATCCATAATAATAAATTTGATTATTTAGATGAAAATTATAAAATTAAATCTAAACAAAATTCTAAATATTCGTTAGATGGAGATAAAATTAAAATAAATGTAAATAATATTTTTTCCATTAATGAAAAAGATAAAAATAATCAAAATGAAAATAAAATTAATTATCTTCATATTTTTAATAATCTTAAAGAAAATCAAAAGAAAGACTTGTAAAAATGTATTAGTAGTAAATATTATTTTCTTATTAAATTTTATATTTAGGATAAATTTGTTATAACATTTAAAATGATAATTAGTTAATAATTATATTAATTATTTTTTAAATTTTTTAAAAATAAATTAAAAAAATTATGGATTATTTTTTTTAAAATGGGATAAAAATATTAAAAATAAAATAAAAAGTAATATAAATTTAAAAATTAAAAAATTAATAATAAATATATTTAAAAATATTTAAAAATGTCAGACAAAAAAAATGAAGCAACGGGAAAAGCATTTGAATTATATGACTTAAGAAAAGAATTAATGAACATTGATTATTCTCTTCAATTAGTTTCAAAAAATTGCAATACATTAAATATAAATTTAAAAAAGCAAGAAATAGTACAAAAAGAAGTAAATAATTTAGATCCTAATTGTAGAATTTATGATAGATGTGGTAGGATTTTTGTTTTAAGTGATAAAGAATCTCTTCTTAAAAAAATGGATGAAAATAAAAAACAAATGATAGAAGAATTAAAAAGTCAAAATGAAAAAAAAGCTTATTTAGAAAAATCATTGACTGAAAAATCAAAAGCTTATATGGAAGTTGCAAAAACACCAACAAAATAAAAAAGAAAAAATTAAAAGATTTATTAATACAAAAATTGAATTATAAAAATAATAACATATTTTTAAAAAACGATATAATATAAAAAAACTAAAATTCTAAAAAAAAATCAATTAATCTTTTAAATATATAAACATATATTTTAATTTTCCATTTCCAAGAAAAAAAGTCCAAAAACTAAATAAAGTAAAAGTCCAAAAGTGAAAATAATAAAAACATAAAACAAAAATTTATTTTTCTTTCCAATACATTTTGAAGTCCAAGGACAATGATGATCATAACCTAAAAAAGATAAAATAAAATAAAAAATAATAAAAAAATAAATTATATACCAATAATACAAACATTACAATCATCACAATGTTCAATTTCATCTTCATCTCTCATAATAACTTTACAAATACTACAAATTCTATAATTTCCTAATTCATTTGATTTAAAATTTTCAATCCATAAATCTTTTTCTGGTAAACCAGGGTTAATTAAAAAAAGAATATTATAAGTAAAAATTTGAATTCCAAATATTAAAAATCCAATATTTCTAATTTTAATATCCATTAAATTCCATAAACCATAAAAATAAACTCCACAAAGTATATTAATAAAAGATGATAAACAAATATAAAATGGCCCTATTAAAAATTATATAAAAATTATTATTTTTTTATTTTATATATTTTTATATTAATAAAAAATTTTACAATGTGGTCCAATCGCAATTAAAGGAGTTCCTTTTTTTTTATTAAAACAAAAACATTTTAAATTACCATAATGACATGGATTTATTTTATTATTATCATCTGATGGAGAATTTATTACTGGAATATCTTTTTCTATTGGTAAATCTTCAAGTTCTCCATTTGATGTGTTTAATTGTAATAAATTTTGTTTTTGTTCTTTTTTTATTGTTTTCTTTGTTTCTTTTAATGATATCATTTCAGTATCATTTTTTGTTGAAAATAAATCTATGTTATCTTTTGATTTTTTTCTTTTATTTTTAGAATTTTCAGGATTTGGTAAAGTTTTATATGATTCTATTTTATCTTTTTCCATTAAAAGAAATTGATTTTTAAAAAAAATACTTAATAAAAATAAATTTTATTTTTTTATAATAAAAAATAATAATTATTATTCAAATTAAATGGAAGTCGAAGAAATCAAAAATTTTTCATTTTCAAAACCATTTATAATATACAGAATAGAATCAGAAAAAGCAATAATTTATGCAAGAAAAATTTCAAAATATCTTCTTTCAAATTTCCCAAAAATAACTGAAATCTACATAGAAAAACCAAATGAAATTAATTCAGACAATGTATTCGAAACAGAAGTAGAAAAAACAAAATATAAAAACAATTTCATAAAATTTGAAGCAAAAACAGAAAAAAGTGATTTATGTATTGTAATAGGAGGAGATGGTACATGTTTATGGGCAAACAATTGTTATAAATATAGAAAAAATAAACCTCCATTTATAACATTCCATTTAGGAAATTTAGGTTATTTAGCAATTTATAATATAGAAAATTACCAAGATACTTTAAATGAATTAATATCAAATAATTTTATTTTTGAAAAAAGAAATTTAATAAGTGCAACATTAATAGATAAAAATAATCAAATAAAAGAATCATATACAGCATTAAATGAAGTATTAATTCAAAGAGGAAGTGATTTAAAAATGATTTCATTAGAAATTTATATTGATAAAGTTCATTTTACTGAAGTTTCATGTGATGGCATTATTTTTGCTACTCCTACTGGATCAAGTGCTTATTCTTTAAGTGCTAGAGGACCTTTGTTACATTATAAAGTTGAAGGTTTAATTATTACTGCTATTTGCCCTTTTTCACTTTCTTTTAGACCTATTGTTCTACCTAAAAATGCTGTTTTGGAAATTTGTATTGGAAGACATCATTGTGAACCTTGTGTTTCGGTAGATGGAGAAGAAGGAAATAAGTTACTTGATGGAGAAAAGTTAAAAATTGTTATGGGAGATGAAAAATTAATGTTTGTTATTTTGAATAAATTTGCTAAGGATAGGAATCATTTATGGAAAGATAAGATTATTAAAAGTTTAGGATGGAATAATTCTTTTAAAATATAATAAAATATAGTATTATAAAATAAAAAAATTATAATAATATAATAATAAATATAAACAAATTAGACAAAATAAATAAATATTATAATAATTATACATAAATTAAATTATGATATATTATTAAAAAATAATATATTCAAAAAAATAATAAAAAAACATTTAAAAAATAAAAAAAACATATTTAACCAAATAAATGGTAGAACCACTTCCAGACCCATTTGAAGACCGTGTAATGAAAGATATTCTCCCTCCACCTCACCTTCCCCTTCCACATAACAAGCTTTTCCCAAAAAAAGGAATTCCAGATTGGAAAACAGTAAGAGATCATTTAACAAGAGAAGGTCGAATAGAAAAAACAGATTTTTTGGAATTATTATCATTATTTAAGCAAATAATAAAATCCGAACCAAATATAATAAAAGTACAAGACCCTGTAACAGTAGTAGGTGATTTACATGGTCAATTTTATGATTTATTAAAGTGTTTAGAAGTAGGAGGTAATCCTGATAATACAAAATATCTTTTTTTAGGAGATTATGTAGATAGAGGAACTTTTTCAATTGAAAATGTAATTTTATTAATGTGTCTTAAATTAAATTATAAAGATACTATTTTAATGTTAAGAGGAAATCATGAATGTCGTCAAATGACAACTTTTTTTAATTTTAAACAAGAATGTGAAGTTAAGTATGATTATGAATTATATGAAATATTAATGGAAACTTTCGATTGTTTACCTTTGGCTTGTTTAATTAATGAAAAATTCATTGCTATACATGGTGGTATATCACCAGAAATAAATACAATTGCTGATATTACTAAAATAAATCGATTTGAAGAACCACCTAAATCAGGTGCTATGTGTGATATGTTATGGAGTGATCCTTGTGAGAAAGATGATGAAGCTATTGGATTAGGATTTATAACAAATTCAACTCGTGGTTGTTCATATGTTTTTGGTAGTAAAGCAGCAACGCCTTTCCTACAAAAAAATGATATTTTAAGTATTATTCGTGCACATGAAGCACAATTAGAAGGATTTAAAATGTATAAATGGGATCAAAATGTTGATTTTCCTTCTGTAATTACTATATTTTCAGCTCCTAATTATTGTGATGTTTATAATAATAAAGCAGCTGTTATTAAATTTAAAAATAATATGGTTAATATTCAACAATATAATTATAGTCCTCATCCTTTTATTTTACCTAATTTTATGAATATTTTTAATTGGTCTATTCCTTTTGTTTCTGAAAAAATATCAGAAATGTTACTTCATATTATTAAAAAAGATCCTTCTATGGATGAAGGTAATGATACTAGTAGAGCACTTGATGAAAATATTAGTAATTCTTTAAGGATGAAAGTTAAATTTATAACTATGTTAATGAAAATGTATAGGACTCTTAGAGAGGAAAGTGAATTGATTATGAAATTAAAAGGTTTTTGCCCTGGGAATAAAATTCCTAGAGGTATTTTAATTCAAGGGCCTGAAGCATTGAAAACTGCTTTGGAAAGATATAAAAATGCTAAGTCTTTGGATAGTGTTAATGAAAGAATGCCTAAAAATTATAAGTAAATAAAAATATTTTTTTAAGAAAAAATTTTTGAATATATTTATTATTATAAGGATTATTTAGAATGTTTTAAGCTATTTGGATTAATGTATTAAATAATATTATTTATTATTTTTTACAAAAATTTTTTTATTTTAAATAAGATTAATTAATTTAAAATATACTATATTTTATTTTTGTCTTTTTTAATTGATTTTATTTTCATTATCTATAATTACCTATATAATAATTCTATATTAATTTATTTTTATTCAAAAAATTATATTATTTTAATTACAATTAAAAAAAAATTTCCTTATTTTTTTTCAAATAAAATAAAAGATAATACTCAACAATATTTAAATAATTATAATAATAATAATTTAAAAAACGGAAATATACATATTCCATAATAAAAAAATATATTATTTTTCACTAAATCTATATTAAAAAAGTACAATTACCATCTTAACTTTTTGTCATAATAAAAAATTATTTTCCACATAATGAATATTTATAAAATATGTTTATTGTTTTTGATTTTATTTTTCTGAATATTTTAATTAATTATTGTTATTATTTTTTTTCTTTTTATTAAAAAAATTGTTTTTTTCAATTTTAGAATTTTAAATAATGGAAAATAATTTTTTTTCAGATGATTGTAAGAATAATAATGAAAATAAAGGAATTATTGTTTTATCAATTGAATTAAATGAAAATAATAAAAAACTTTTGAAAATTTATCCTGATTCAAAAGCTGAAGAATTAGCATATGAATTTTGTTTAGAAAATTCTTTAGATTTTGCATCATTAAAAGAATTAACAAAAGAAATAAAAAATGCTTTAAATCAAAATAATGATATAATAAAGAGAACTAATAGTAATGGAATTGATAATAATTATATGAATTTAAATTCAGATGATATTATAGGTAAAAAAGAAAATAATAATTATATTTTTAAAAAAAATATTATACAAAAAAAGAATTTTATAAATGAGCCTAAATTTGAAAATTTAATTAAAGAATCAACAAATATAAAAAAAAAAGAAGAATTAAATAAAATTTATAATAGAAATTATGAAAAATATAAATCTAATGATTCATTCAAAAAAACAAAAAACCAAAATTCAACTAATTTAATTCATCAAAATAATAAAAGTTTAAATCGATTAAAACAAAAAATATTAAAAAGAAATTATAATGATAATTATCCTTTAGTTGTTTATAAAAAAATAGATTATCCTTATAAAGAAATATATAAATTAAATAAAAAATATCAAAATACAAATAATATCAAAAGAAATATAAAAAAAATAAAAAAATCACAAAGTTGTACTTATTTAATTCCAACTCAAAAATCAATTCCAAAAAATACAATAAGAGAAAATTATAATAATGATATAATCAATTCATTACTTAAGAATAATTATAAAACATTTGAGCCAAAATCAACATCTATAAAAAAAAAAACAAAAAGCAAAAATAAAATTCGTCCATTATCATCATCACATAGTTCAACATTATTAAATTTTGGTGAAAGATTATATTTAAAAGGAATTAAATTAAAAGAAAAATCAAAGGAAAAAATTGATAAATTAAAAGATGAATTAGAAAATGAAGAAAAATTAAATTGTACATTTCAACCAAAAATAAATAATAATTTATTATATTCAATATCTAATATAAATAATAAAAAATTATCTAATAATAATGATAACATAATAAATTATAAAGAATACATAGATAATAAAATAGAATATTTAAAAGGAAAATATAAAGATAATAAAGAATATTCATTTATACCAGAAATAAATAAAAAAAGTAAATTAATGGATAATATACTTAATTCTCAAACAGATACAGATCGTTTTGAAAAATTATATTCAAATTATAAAAAACAAAAATTAAATCTTGAAAATTTAACGAATAGAATTTATGATAAAAAAAAAATGTTTCAACCAAAAGTAAATAAATATAATTGTCCATATACAAATATGAATTTTTCTGATAGACAAAACGTATATTTATCAAGGAGTTTAGAAAGAAAAAAAGTAATTAAAGATCAAGTAGAAAATCCATTTGATACTCATACTGGACAAAAATTTTTTTCTCCTTGTATTAATAGTAATTATAAAAGAGATGAAAAATATAATCAACAAGAATATTTAAATATTTTATATTATGATTTTGAAAAAAATATACAAAAAAAAAAACAACTTGCTAAAGAATTACAAGCTTTAGAATGTCCAAATAATGAATCTTATACTAATATTTTATCAAATGATATTTTTGAAAATAAAAAATTGAATTCTATTAAAAAAATATTTAAAATCTTAGATAAAGACCAAGATGGCATAATTTCAAAATTTAGTATTTTTACTAAAGGATTAGATAATAAAATTTTAAAAATTTTATCTCCAATTATTAAAGAATTAAAAGAAGAAAATGAAAGTTTATCTGAAAAAGAATTTGTTATTGCATGTATGAGATTATATGAAATGTTGTGTTATACAGATAAGAAAGAAATTGTTAATTTTGGAATTCACAAAAAACAAAAAAATAATTATTGGGAACAAGAATTTAGTTTTAAACCAAAAATTAATAAATATAATTTTTCTATTTATAGAAAAGATGAAATTGAATCTAATTATGAACCAAATTATTTTTTTAATGATAATCAAAATGAAAAAAATAATTCAAAAGATGAATGTATCAAAAATAATGATTAATGAATAAAATAAAGGCTATATTTTAATTTTTTTATATAAATAATTTAGAAAAATATTTTTTGAAAATAATTAAAATAATATTTTCTCTCTTAATATAAATTCATCTCAAAAATTATTGAATTTTTTAAAAAGATAATTATTAATAAAATTTTTTAAAATTATTTAATATCTTACTTAAAGGTAATTTATATTAAAAATAAATGGAAATCAAAGATATAGAAAAAATCAAATTTGAAAATGAAACAATTCAAAGACAAAAATTTCTGACTTTTAAAAGGAATAGGAAAGAAAATGAACTATCCAAAAATGAAAATATAAATAAAAATATTTATAATATTCCTAATAATATTATTGATAATGATAATATATTATTGAAAATAGATAAACATGTAAAACAATTATCTAAATTAAAAAATTGTGAAAGATGTGGAAAAGAAAATATAAAAAGAATAAATGATAAAAATGAATTTTTTAATTTATTAAATAATGAATTTTTAAAAAAAAATTTTAACACAGAAGATATTAAAAAATTATATGATAATATAATAATAGATAGTTTATGTGAAGATTGTATATTTAAAGAAATAATAATTGGGGGAATAAATAATTTATTAAATAATATTAATAATAACAGTAATGGAATAATCAATTCAATAAGTCAATTTTTTATTAATTCTTTTATAAAAAGATTTGAGTTAATAAATAAATCTATGGAAAAAATCTCAAAAGATACAACAGATTCAATTAATAAAAGGATAGTACATTTAATGTTAAATAAAAAAGAATTACAATTGTCTCAATTTAATGAAGATATGGATAAATATATCAATCTTTTAAAAAATATAAACCAAGATTATTGGAATTTATATGAATCAATAATTGATGAAAATGAAATTTTAAATTCAACTATATATATATTAAATAATTCAAAATTAAATACATTTACAAAGGACAAATTTCAAAAAATTATTGAACAAATTAAAGAAATTAATAATGAAACAGTTTCAAATAATAATAAAAAAATTTTTAATATCACAAATCCTTTTAATAATATTAATAATGATTTAAAAATTGATGAAATCAAAAATTCTTTATCAAAATCACATTCTATTATCACTCAATCAAAAAAAAATAATGAATTAACTATAAAAAATAATAATTTAGGCCTTTTCAAAAATATTGATATTTTAAAAGATTTGAATAATAATAATAATAATAATAATAATAATAATAATAATAATAATAATAATAATAATAATAATAATAATAATAATAATAATAATAATAATAATAATAATAATTATATTTCTTCAACATATAATTTTATCCAATCTTTAGATAATAATATTCTTTTAAATTTTCCTTCAACAAATTTAAATTCAAATAACTTATATCCTTTATTTAATGATTCATTAAATAATAATGAAAAATTCAAACAAGATACAGATAAGTTGAATTTGACATTAAATAGTTTTAATCAATTTTTCAATATGGAAAGCTTATTTATTCCTTCTAATTTAATAGATGAAAAAAATGAATTATTATTTAATCAAATTACAAAGAATTCTAATAAATTATTTTCTAGTTTGAATGATATATTTAATAATCAAAAAGATTTAATTCCAAATATATTTAATTATATTGAAAATAGTAAAAATAATTATTTTGATATCCAAAATGATAATTTAAATAAAATTTTTAATGAAAAAGATATTAAAAAGAATAATGCTCATCAAGATGATTCTCACATTGAAAATAATTAATTTTATCTTTTAATATGATTATTGGATATTTTATCAAATTCAATAAAAAAACAATTTATGGTTAACATACTTTTTTTATTAAATGTAAATAAGGAAATCATATTATTTATTTTATATTTTTAATCAATTTTTAACAGGGAAAGAAGAAATTATAAATATTTTTTATTTAAATAAAGATTTTATTTTAATAGTTTAAATTATATTTTTCAACCTATTTTTTTCATTTTTTTATGATTTAAATTAAAAAAATAATAAAAAAATTATTTATTAATATAATTAATTTTTAATTATTACATTTATTTATTATTTAAAATTTTCTACACATATTTTTAAATAATTATTAATTAATTATTTCTCTAACCAAATTTATTTAAAAAAAATTCCGTTAAACAATTCAAAAAAAATAATGCCAAAAAAAAAAGTAAAAGTACAAAAATATCAAAATCAAGAAGAAGAAAATCTTAGAATGATAAATATATGTACATTAAAAATTGAAAATGATCCAACAAGTAAAAAAGCTATTTTACTTAGAGCAAATCTTTATATTAAATTAGAACAATATTCTTTAGCCGAAGATGATTTGAAAAAATTAGTAAATGATTCTTTATTAAATTCTACTTCTTATTTTTTACTTGGTTGTATTTATAAAAATAAAAAAGATTATAATAAATCTATTGAATTTTTAACAAAATCTATAGATATAGATCCTAATAATATTAATTCTTTATTTTTAAGAGGAGCTGTTTTTTATTTAATTGGTAAATACAATGAAGGTTTAAGGGATTATTCAAATGCTTTAAAATTAGATTCATTAAGTGATTCAAGGAAAAATATTTATAAAAATATTTCTCAATTTTTTCAAAATGAAAATAAAGAAGAAAATATTTTCAATGATAATATAAAAAACAATAATGTTAATTCCTTGAGTGGTGAAAAAAATAATACAAATAATGAAAATACTATAGATGGTTCTTTATATAATTCTCATACTGTAATAATTAATAAAAGTTATAAATATGATCTTGATTATGAAATTAATAATTATTTACAATCTAATTTTTTAAAAGATTTTAATCATGAAAGAATTAAATCAGTAAGCTTTATTTTAACTAATATGAACAAATATGATAATATGATAAATAATAATAATGATAATATTAAATCTGATGAAAAGTTAATGCTTAATAAAGATGAAAATTCATCATCATCAAAAGAAGATAAATCTGAGATTTCTTCATTATTAGATAAATCTGAGTATATTTTCTCTGACTCTTTAAGTAAACTATCTTTTGAAAATTCTAATAGTAAACAAAATATAAAAAAATATAAAAGTAATACAATATTAAATAATTCTAAACAATTGACTTTAAATAGTTCTAAATTTTTAAGTCCAATTAAAAAAAAAGAAACAATTTATAATTCAGATAAACAAGAAATAAATTCAATATATAATTTTTCTTCACCTAATATAATAAGAAATAAGGATTCAATACCAATAGATTTTAATAGTGATGATTGTATATTATTTACTTCATATGAAGGAGATTTAGATTTTGATATATATGATAATAAAAGTCTAAATCAAGATTATCAAAAAACATATACCAAAAAAAACAAAAAAAAAATTAATGAATTTACTGATTCAAATATTGCAACTTCATATACTAGTAAAAAAAAAAATTCAATTCAAAGAAATTTAAATAAAGAATTATTTATTAAATTAAATTTTGATGATATTGATATTGATAATAAAGAAAATAAAAATATAGAAAATGTAGAAAAAATAGAATTTAAAGATTGGGAATATTATTATAATTTAGGTGTTTCTTTAAGAAAAAATGGTGATCTAATTAATTCTCTAAAATATTTAAATCAAGCAATTATAATGAAAAAAGAATTTAAATGTTATTTCAATAGAGGATTTACAAATGATAAATTAGGATATCATAAAAATGCAATTGAAGATTATTCAAAAGCAATTGAACTAAATCCAGATTATTCTTTCTCATATTATAATAGAGGAATTTCATATTCAAAATTAGGTTTAATAGCAAAAGCAATAAATGATTTTTCCAAAGCAATTAATTTAGAAAATGAAAGACCTGAATTTTATTTTAATAGAGCTTGTTTGTATAAAAAAATAGGTTTAAATTTAAATGCCATTGAAGATTTTAGTATTGTTATTAAATTCTATCCTAGATATTATAATCCATATTTTAATAGAGGAATATGTTATGAAAATTTAGAAAAATATGATTTGGCTTGTAATGACTTTATTGAATGTACAAAACTAATTAATGAGAGAATTACACCATATTATCATTTAGCAACAATTTATAATAAATTAGATGAATTTAATAAAAGTTTTGAATATTATAAAATTGTTATTGAAAAAAATAAAAATTATTCATTAGCATATCATGGGATAGGTGTATTATATAATAAACAAAAAAATTATGAAAAAGCAATTGAATATTTTAATATGTGTATATCATTGCAACCAAATAATTCAATTTATTATCATAATAGAGGATGGGCATACAAACAATTAAATAAATTACATAAATCAATTGAGGATATTTCAAAAGCAATTGAATTAAATTCAAATGATAAAATTTTTTATAATAAAAGAGCATATTTATATAGTAAAATAAATAATTTTGAAAAAGCAATTTCAGATTATAATATGGTAATTTCATTGGACCCTACAAATTATGATTGTTATATTAGTAGAGCTTCAATTTATATTAAATTAAATAAATTTAATGAAGCAATTAATGATTATTCAAAAGCTATTTTAATTAATAAAAGTAATACAATTGCTTTTTATAGAAGAAGTTTGGTTTATATGAAATTAAATAAATTTAAAGAAGCTATTTGTGATTTAAATGAAGTTATTAATTTTGAATCGAATAATCAAAATGCATATCTTAGAAGAGCTGAATGTTATGAAAAAATTAATAATTTAAATTTATCATATAAAGATTATAAAAAAGCACTTGAAATTGGGAAGAAAATGGAAATAGGTAATTAAAAATTAAAAAATATTTTTTTCGATTATTTTTATATATTAATTTATTGTTAAAATTAATTATAAACAATAATTATAATATAATCATTTTATTTATTATATGTCTATTAAAAAAATTTTAATTAATTATAATATAAAATAAAATTTTAATTTTTTATTTTATAATATACTATTTTTTTCTGTAAATAATTTCTTTCATCCTCAATACTATTTTTCTTATCAGTATTTGCTTTTTTAATTTTTAAGAATTCATATATTTCTTTTAAATAAAAAATTATTTTTTCAAAAATTTTTGGTATATCATTATTATCTGTATTAAAAATATCTTTATCACTTTCAGTAATAGAAATAAATGAATTAATAATCTTTTCAGATAACTGTTCAATATTTTTTAAAGTTTCAATATTAATTAAAAATCTTCTTATTTGATTATTAGATATCTTTTTTAATTCCTGTAATAAAAATTCAAATTTAATATCATTTGAATATTCTCTCCCAGCAATTAATAAAATTAACTTTATTAATAAACTCACTTTTTTTTTCCAACTTTCATTTATTAAATTTAAATTTAAAAGTGAATATTCATCTTCTTTTTGAATAAAACATAATGAATATTGAGCTGTAAGGGAAGGATTGAATTTAATTGAATCTTTATTCTTATATTCTCTTATTTTCCTATCTAATAATTCTAAATAACTATTTATAATTTGAGATGATGGATTAAAAGTATGTATTGATCTAATTTTATTTGAAAAAAATAACCTAATTTTTAAAGGGACTATTTCGGATTTTGATACTAAATATAAACATTTTTCTTTTTGTGATTTTATTTTATTTAAAATTTTATTATCTGAATCTTTATCATTTATCCCTGAATAAATACTTTCATCTTCACTTTCATAATTATTCTTTGTTTCAGTATTATTTAATTCATTTATTTTTTTCGCTTTTTCCTGAATTGAATTTATACTTGGTATATCAATAATAGAAAATTTTCTTATATCATTACTAATATTTTTATTTATATTACTATTTATATTATTATTTATATTATTATTCAAATTTTTATTAAGAATCTCTTTATTTTCTATAATTGGTTTTTTAATATTTTCATTTTTAATTTTATTTTTAATAATTTTTGAATTAATATCAATGTTAGTTGAAGAATGATGTTTAAATGATTTCGAAGAATTACCACTATTATTACTATTTAATGAATTTTTTTTAATAACTTTTTGATTTTTTAGAAAATTTTTATTTTTATTGATTTTCAAAGTTGTATGATTAATACTAGATGATTTATAAGAAAATGAAGTATTATTTAAATTTTTTGTTTTACCACTTTGTAATTTATTTTTAGAAATTTTAATATTTTTTTTTTTTTCAATTTTTGCTTTGTTTAAATTTAAAACTAAATCACCTTGAATTTTATAATCTTTTAATAAATTTGTACTTTTATTTTTTAATGGAGTTTTTCCTTTCATTCTTAAAGGAGAGTCTAAATTACTTCCATAATCAGATCGAACTATAATATGTTTAAAAGAATTTTCATCATTTTCAGTTTTAAACAAAATTTCTAAAGCTTTTTTATAAAGTAATTCATGTTGATTTTTAACTTTTTTCATTTCATTTGTTAAGTTTAATAAATGATTATCTATTGCTTTTTTTGTTTCTTCATAAAAATCTATTAATTGTTGTTTTAAATCTAGGGAAATTGAAACATCAGTCATATTTTTATTTGGTAATTTTCAAATGAACTATTATTAACATGTATTAAATAAATAATAAATAAATATGAATAAATTATAAAATATTTTATGGAATCTTTATTTGTTTTTATATTGATTTTTTTAATTTTTAAAAGAATTGAAAAAAAAATAATTTAAAAAATAATTCTTTTTTCAAAAAAACAATATTCAAAAAAGAAAATGGGAAATATTTGTCCTTGTAATGAAAAAAATCATATATATTTTGGAGAATTAGTAATAAATAAAAATATTAAAAATCAAAATAAAAATCTTCAAAAAAATGAAAATTTACAAAGTTTAGAATTAACAAATGAACAAAAAAATATATTTATTAATGAAAAAAACAAAATTAAAAATTCAGTATTTACAAATTTTAAATATGGAAATCCTTCATTAAATCAATATAATATTTTTTCAAAAAGAACAAATTTAATGGAATCTCTTCAAAGTAAATATTCAGATATATATTTTGAATCATTAAGTTTATCAAATGTAAAAAATGATGGTTCAATAATAATAGATTATTATCAATTATCAAAAAATATTTTTGATTTATTAAATGAAATAAGAATAAATCCAAAAGAATCAAGTAAAGAATATTTTTCAAACATAACAGAAAATAAAATAAGTTTTGATAATTTAAAATCAGGAGATATTATTTTATGGAATGAAAAAGTTTATTTATGTTGTTCAAGTTATTTACTTGAAATTGAGGAAAAATGTAAAAGTAATTCAAATAAAAATGCAAATGAAAGAGTAAGTGAGAGATTAAATAATAAATGTAATGTTGTTGAATTTTATGTTGATGGTTTAGGGACTCCTAAAATTATTTTATATAAATTATTATATGAAAATTATAATAGAATTCAATTACTTATTAGTGATAATTATTTATGTGGTGCTATATGTTGTATTCCTTCTAAAGGAATTAAAAATATGAGGACAATTGTTTATTTGGTTAATAAGGAATAAGGGAAAGGAAATTTTTATAAATATGAATCTATATAAAGTTATATTATTTTTTAATTTTTTTTGGTGATAAAATATTTTATGTGTACAATAATATATTATATATTTATTATTTAATATTAATTTTTTCAAATTAATAAAAATTATTTTTATTATAATCAAATTTACATTCCTTTAATGATTTAAAAATAAAAAAAAATATTAATTTATTACATGTTGACTTTTTAAAAACATTCTTAAATTATTTAATTGAACTAATCCAACAATTAAAGTAATAAATATTTGTATATATGTAATATATCTATACCATTTTGTATAATAAATAGCATCCAAAGAAGATTCAGTTTCTGAATCCATTTGAATATTTTGTGAATTAATAATATTATTAGTTAAATCTCTAATATAATCAGTTTTATTATAAACATTAACTACATCACTCATTGAAACTGCATCATCTAATTTAGGATCATCAAGAAATAAACTATTAATTTTTAAATTAGCATAAAGTTGTTCTTTAATATTATTTTTACCATTATATTTAACTCTTCTCACACAAATTCTATAAAGACCATCTTCTTTAACTGTGAAAGTTGCTTTATTTTTAACACTTGTTAATTTAGATTCATATGCAATTTGATTATTTTCATCATCTTTATTTACATGGATACTTATTGAAGATAATATTGATGATACATTTTCTCTTGATTGTGTAAATACTTTCCATTTAAGTATACATGATGAATCTATAAATAGATCTTCGTAGAAACATATATCATTACCTACATTTAATTTAAATATTAATGATGAAGAAATTTGATTTATTAAATATATGATTAAGATAAATCTTACAAATTCCATTTTTTATCTATAAAATTTTTAACTTTTATTCTTTTTATTTTATTATTTTTAAATTATATTATTTAAAAAAATTATTGATTTAAGGTTGATGGTTTAGTAAATGGATTAATATTTTTGTTTGTTACATTATCCATAATTTCATTATATTTTTCCATTTGAATACTCATATTTTGCATAAATAATACAGGATTATTTGTATTAATATTAGGATTAATTATATTTGAAATATTTTGTGATAAATTATTTTTTTGTTCAATTTTTTGTTTTTTAATTTGTAATTGTTTAGCTTTTCTAATTTTTTTTGCTTCTATTTCTTCATTATCATCAGAATAATCCATATCATCAGAAGAAACTTCTTCATCAAAAGCATTTGATGCATCACAACCTTTATGTTTATTTTTAATTTCATCATAATTAATAATTTGTGCTCTGTTAATACAAAAATAAAGTTCTTCATTAATATTAAATTTAAATTTTTCATCAATTAAATTTGGATATATTCTAATAATATAAATTGGATTATCAATTTGTCCCATTACATCATCAATGAAACCAATTGGTTTTTTATTTTTATTAAATATGATATTATCTAAATTTATTATTTTATTTTCTGAATTATTATTTTGTGGCTTCATTAAAATTTTGCCTTCAACAATATTTAATATAATACCACATAAAGTAAATAAATCATTTTCATTTATTTCATATGGAATTGGTAGTTCTTTTCTTTCCGAGTCAATTATTTCATTTTTTGTTCCTGTATAAGTATTCATTGTTCCTGTGTCATCTTCTTCTAATGGGTTTTCATATAATTTTTTTATTTTTTTGAATTCTTCTAGATAAGTTTTTTCATCTAAATTCATTTTATTATTTTCTTCATCACTAAAATTTACATCATCTAACATTTGTTCAATATGATTAATTGTGTCATTTTTAGTTACTTTATTTATATTGTATTCAAATTCTATATTGGAATTATTTTCCATTTGAAAAAAATATAGATAAAAAATAAAATAAATTTTCCTTTATAAAACCAAAAAAAAACTAAAATATAAAAAAATAAAATTCAAAAAAAAATAATAATATAAAAAGAAAAAAAATAACTCATTTTTTCAAAAATGAAAAATAATAACAATAAATAAAAAAAATTTAAAAATCCAATTTAAATGCAATTTTAAAAATAAAATATATTTAAAAAACACAAAAAAAAAAAATCAAAAAATGTCATTAAAGCGCCGTACAGCAAAACGTGACCAACCAGAAATAGAAGAAATAAAAAAAGGTTTCGAAATGTTCGACATAGACAACACAGGAAAAATAAGTCCATTTGAATTAAAAGAAACAATGGATGCAATGAATATGAAAGACAAAAATCCAGTGATTTATTCATTAATATCTTCATTATGTACAGATGAATACAAAGAAGGGATAACAAGTGATGATTTTATAACATACATAACTGAAAAGATGTCAGAAGACACATCAGAAGAAGGAATAAGAAGAATTTTTGATATTTTCACAGAACCAAATTCAGAAACAATTTCCCTTTCAAATTTCGTTCAAGCTGCAAAAGAATTAAGAGAAGATGTTACTGAAAAGGAATTAAAAGATTTATTAGAAAAAGCAAAAGCATCTGGAAATGAATTAACTTTTGAAGAATTTTATAATATTATGATTAATGGTATCGATGTTGAAAATATTAAAAATGAAAGACTTGATACTCATTCATCAAAATATTCAAATAAAAATAATGAAAATTCTGTTAGAAATGAAAATAGTATTAGAAGTAGAAGAAGTAGGAAAGATGATGATGAAGATAATAGTAAGAAAGATGAGAGAGATGAAACTAATAGTAAGAGAAGTTATAGAAGTAATAGAAGAAGTGATAATGGAGAAAGAAATGTTACTGAAGAAGTTACTGAAAGTAAATATAGTTATAGGAATAGGAGAGAAAGGAAAGAAGAAGAAAAAAGTGAAGAACAACCTACTAGTGAAACAGGAAGTAGAAGAAGGAGAAGGATTGGACATTAATTTTTTTTTTATGGATTTATAGAAAATTTTTTTATTTTTTTTTTGGATTTTTTTTTTGGGCTTTTTTTATTATTTATGTTTTTATTTTTTTTTATTTTAAAAAATATGGATTTTTTTAATTAAAATTTTAGAAATTTTTTTCTATTTTATATTTATTTAAATTTATTTTTTTAGTTTTATTGAATATTATTTTATTTATAAATACAATTTATAAATAATCAATAAAAAAGTTTGTTAAATATATCCAAAATAATTTCTTTTTAATTTTCTTCAATTATCTTTTTTAATCCAGTACTATTAGAATTTTTATCTTTCATAGATGATTCTATAGATTGAATTAAATTTTTTCTTTCTTTAGGAGTTGATAATAAAGTCATTAAATTTAATTTAGGTTTATTTCCAAATAAACTGTGATTAAAACTTCCTCCTCTACTTAATACATTACTTTTTCTACTTCCACCAATTGAACTTTCTTCATCTTTTAAATTGTCTATAAATGTTTCATTTACCATTTTATTAAATTCTCTAGATAATATTTTGTTTATTCTATCTGTATTTTTTTTAAATTTTTCTAAATTGTTTTTATAATCTTTTAATTCAGTTCTTATTTCTTCTATTTTATTTAATTGTTTTTCTTTTAATTTTTTTAAATTTTGACATTGATTATATGTTGATATAAAGTTTATTTCATCTATAAAAGGTTTTTCATTATTCATTTCATCAGTTATATTATCTATTTTTTCATTATATTCCAAAATATTTGGATATTGGTTATTAAAATCTAATTCAAAATTTGTATTTATTTCTTTATATTTCCTTTTTAAATTATCCATTATTTCATTTATTTCTCTTTCATTATTATTAATTTCTTTTTTTATATCTTTAAAAATTTCTAAAGGTTGAATATATTCATCATTTATTTCATTATTATTATTTTGATTTAACTTATTATTTTTTTTAATTCCTAGATTAATTAAATCACCATTTAATTCATTTTTAATATCATTAACTTCATTATTTAATATTATTAATGCTTCCTTACTAATAATTTCATGTTCATTAAATCTATAAATATGATTATCAATATCATTTTTACATAAAGAAATTTGACATTCTAAACAAATATAAGTTTTTTTTTGATTATGTTCATCGCATATAGGTGATAATTTATCAATAATAGCTTTATAATAGTTATCCTCTTTTTTTACAGTTCTTAATTTTTTTGGTTTATCATCATTTTTGAACATTATACTTGAAGAACTTAAATTAACATAATCTCTTTCTGATATATTATTATTATTTTTATTATTTCTATTTGAAATTTCAGAAATTGAAAAAGATATCATTGATAAATTTAAATTATTTGTATCAAAATGACTTCCTTTTTCAGAATCATCTTTAATTATATCATTTATCTTCTTATCATCATTTACTAATTTACCTTTATAATATATTTTTATATCTTTCTTTTCTTTGTTATAATAATTTTTTATTATATTATTCTTTAAGTCTTTTATTGTATTATTTGATTGCATTTTTTCATTAATTTTTTTATTATCTTTTTCAATTGTACAATTTATTATTCTTTCATTATTTAAATTTGCTACATTTGTTAATATTGTGTGATTTGTTATATTATTTGTTTTATAGTTATTTATATTATTCCTAGGCTTATCAGATGTCGAAACACATGCACATCCCATTTGTATTAAAAAAATTTATTTAAAATTTATTTTTTTTTTGGTTATTTTTTTAAATATTTATTTTCAAAAGACATGTATTTGAAAATGTATTTTCTTAATTAAAAGTATATAAGTTTTTTTTTGTTCAAAATTGTTTTTTTCTTTTATTAATTAAAGATTGAAATATTCAAATTTTATTTTTTAAATTTAAAAAATGAAAGTAAATAAAAAAGATTTGAAAAATTTTAAATATAATCAAAATAGATTAAAACAAGCATTAAAACAAAATAATCAAAAATTAATCACTTTAGAAACTTATGCGCATTCAAATAAAAATTTAAATATGAGAAATAGGCAGAAATATAAATCAATGTCAGAAAAAAAAGTATTTAATTTAGAAGAAAATAAATTATTAACTAATACATTAGAATTAGATTATTTAAATTTTTCTGAAATGATAATTGATGATAAATATTTGTCAAATTCATATGATGAATATGAAAATAATATAAAAATAAATAACAGATATGAAGATTGTGATTCATCTTTAGATACAATTCAAATTGAAAAAGAAATTGAAAATAAACATAATGAAGAATTAAATAAAACTCCTTCTACAGTATGTAATTATTATACAAATAGTGAATTAAATTCATCAAATAAGAAATGTGATGAAAATATAAAAAAAAATTTAAATCCTGTATATAAACAAATTAGCGTTAAAATAGAAAATAATAAAATAGAAAATAATAAAATTAAAATTGAAAATAATAATAAAAAAATTGAAAATAAAAATAAAAATAAAAATACAAAAGAAATTAAAAATAAAAAAAATCAACAAAATAAAGGTATGGCTTTTATAAAAGTTAATAGAAAAAAATTCGATCAACCAATAAATAAAAAATCTAGTAGTAATAATATTCAAAAAAATAATAGGATTCAAAAAACAATAAAAAGAGAAAAAGAAAAAAAAGAAGAACAAAAAAATAATTACCCAAATACTAATTTTTATAATGGAAAAACATTATTAAAAAATTATATAAATAATCCACTTCTTTCTCAAAATAATAATAAAAATAATATTCTAATTTCAGAACAATCAAAAAATAAAATGATAAAATGTAGAACAGCAAGTATGGATTGTTTAAAATATACATTTAAATCTAATTCAAATTCAATTTATTCAAATAATAATTCAATTATTAAAGTAAATCAAAATAATTCAAATCACAATTTTATTTATATGAACAATGAAGGAATAAAAAAAAAATTAACTCAACAAAAACCAATAATGCTATGTTTTGATCAAATAAAATATGATAATTATTTTGTATCACCAAAAAATAATAATAAAATATTAGATAATAAAAAAAAATCATTAACAAATAATAAAAGTAATCAAAATATTTTATATAACTATTTAAATGCAAATAATAAAATTTCAAATATTACAACATCAACAATTAAAGTTCAAACAAAATATCATAATAAATCAGCATCATATGGAATAATAAATAAGAATAATTCAATTAAAACAAATAATGAAAAAAAAATGAAAAATTCACATAGTTCAATTAAATTAACAAATAATGTTACAATAATAAATCAGAATAATCTTTTAAAAATATCAAAAACATTAACAGAACATAATATAATAAATAAAATACAAAAAACTCCAAAAAATTCAAAAATGAGTTTCTTATCATCAATTTCATCATTACAAAAAACAAATTACAATTCTTCAGCCAAAGCACAAAAATTTTTACCTTTTGAAAATTCATATTTAAAAATGTTTTCAAATATAAATGCATCTCGAGCAAAAACACAAAGTGAATTAAAACAAAGAAAATATTTAAATTTTAATGGTTCAAATTATAGTATTAATAATCATAATAATCCTTATAATCAAAATAATATTAATTTTGAAAAAAAT
>Ga0256407_10004969_pt1 | contig 21707 bp, 21 predicted proteins | sample RumenRJG_04DNA_FD_193489 | JGI IMG/M metagenome (GOLD analysis project Ga0256407, IMG submission 193489) | Bovine rumen microbial communities from Lethbridge, Alberta, Canada - RJG_04 | ecosystem: Host-associated > Mammals > Digestive system > Stomach > Rumen | place: Canada: Alberta... | reverse complement strand
ACAATTCATGGCACAGGGCTTGCTTGCATCTTGCTCTGTCATTTTGCCCAAAAAATCTCGGCAAGGTGACAGCCTTACCTCAATTTATTTGTACAACCTGACAAAAAAGCTTACAGCACGATCCGCACATCTGCATGATGCGGTATAGCCTTGATTATTTATACAAACCTCAGTTATAATTTTATATTGACTATTTGAGAGAAAAAAGATAAAATATATATGATTGTATAAAGATACTAAAAAGTATAAATAGATTTTTGGCAGATAATGGAGAAATAAACTTCATCACAGTCTATGGAGAAGACTACTACGATGCGCCAAGGAGCGGAGAATACGATTCCCTCATGATCAGCTGCCCTTGTAATGGTTATGGAACTGTTTGGTGATACCGGCAAAGCTTTGGTGCTTCACCCAACTTGCCGGTGCGTTCCATACATACTTCCTACCGTGCTTCGTAGTGAGCCTTTCTTAAGTACAGATAAAAAAGAAAACGGAAAATTTTGCGGCTTCCGTTTTCATCATGTGTGCCGGTGCCACGCCGGCGTGTGGATTTATATGAGAAAAACACAAAAACAAAAAACTGAAACTCGAGAGAAGGAAATAAATATATTTCCCTTGCTCAAGGAGTTGGTCAAAAAGCTATGGTTGATTATACTTGTTGGCTTGATTGTCGGAGGTGCGTTTTTTTTAGGTACAAAACTACTCATAAAACCATCTTACCGTAGCGGATTTACCGCCTATGTCAATAACAAGCAAGGCAAGCAGGCAACTGATTATTTGACTGTCTCCGATGTTAATGCAGCCAAAGAGTTGGTATTGACTTACAGCAACATAATAACATCGAAAACTATACTGACAAATGCAGCAAAAAAAATTGGAGTTGATTTGCCATATGATGTGCTTGCCAGAATGGTTGCTACTGAGTCAAAAGACGAGACAGAAATAATATCGGTTTATGTTGTAGATACCGATCCGCAGCTTGCGTATGATTACGCACAGACAATAGCAAAAATAGCTCCGGTGTATATAGCTGAAATTGTAGAGGGCAGTTCGATGAAGATAATCGATTTGCCTGAGTATAGTGATAAACGGTATAAGCCAAGTTACCTCAGGTACGCAATAATTGGTTTTTTGATTGGCGCACTGCTTGTTGTGGTTTTTGTAATTATCAGGTTTTTTATCGACGACACGGTTAAGAATGAGGGAGATGTAGAAAAAAATTTCGCGCTTCCGATATTAGGTGTTATTCCGGACGTAAATAGTGCGTCGAGTAAAGGCTCCGATTACTATAGTTATGAGAATAACAACAAAAATGAACAGGTCGATATCTCTGAGAATGAGCTAAAGAACGAAGAAGAAAACACCAACCAAAATGAACAGGTCAATATTCCCGAAAGTGAGCTAAAGAATGAAGAAGAAGACAAATAAAACGATTATTTTCAACCCTAAAAAAATGCTCTTATCGGACAATTCTCCGTTTTCTGTTAATGAAGCGTATAAAACACTCAGAACGAATGTTCTGTTCTCGTTGCCCGGTTCAGACAGCAAATGCTTGGGGATTGTTTCTCCTGACCGCGGAGACGGTAAAAGTTCAGTAGCTATTAACCTTGCCATCTCATTCTCGCAAATCAATAAGAAGGTTATTATTGTTGACTGCGACCTGAGACTTCCTACTATCTCATCAAAGCTCGGAATCGAACAAAAACCGGGGCTTAGCAATTTTCTTTCAGAATATCAGGACTCTAATCAGCCGTTTATCAGGTTTTCAAGCACATATGGAATTGATATTATGCCCTCGGGTGATATTCCGCCCGATCCGACTGCGTTGATTGCTTCAAAGCAGATGGACGATCTTATAGAATTGCTTAAAAAGTTCTATGATTATATAATACTTGACTTTCCGTCTGCTACGATTGTCAGTGACGCAGCATCAATATCGAGGGTCGTAGACGGATATTTGATTGTTATCCGCCATAATGAATCGGAATTCTCTAAGATAAACGAAACATTAAGACAATTGAATTTTGCTAACGCAAAGATTTTGGGATTTGTGTACAACGGCAAGAAAGAGCATAAAAAGTATTATCGCAAAGGCAAATACAGCAAGAATTATAGTAATTATTATTACTACAAATAATGTGAAAACAATATAGGCGATACCGCATCATTCAGGTGTGTAGATTGCGCTGTAAGCTTTTCGTCAGGTTGCCCAAAAAATCTCGGTAAGGCTGTCGCCTTGCCGAGATTTTTTGGGCAGCTGACGGAACAAGATGCAAGCAAGCCGTGCACCGTGAATTGCGCGGTGTTGCCTATAGTCACTTCGACAACAGATGACGTGCATGAAGAACAGGAGAAGGCCACGGAAACGAACACCGTGGGATAGTCAGAGCGAATAAATGCTGCACAGGAGTATTGGCAAATGCATTATGTTGCACGCTATGAAGAACGCCACCCATCATTAGCCGATGTCGGTGAAGCAGAAATGTCAAAAGAAATGGTGTGAGAATGATGACAGACGCGTTAGATTTGATATATCTGGTCAGCTGCACAGTCAACGGGCAAAAACCCGATTTGCAGCGATGTGCAGAGATGGATATTTCTGTCATATTTGAGCTGGCACAACGCCATTCTTTGATAATCGCGGCTGCCACGACGCTTTCTCAGGCAGTAACGCTGCCTGCGTATTTTATCGAGGAACAATGCAAAGCAGTACGGCGGCTTTTGACGTTTTCTGTTGAATGGGAAAAGCTACAAAACGAAATGGAGCGTCGGGGGATTTGGTATATGCCGCTCAAAGGAGTTGTGATCAAGGATTATTACCATCCGCCCGAGATCCGCGAGATGTGCGATAACGATATTTTGTTTGACGCAGCAAGAGCAGATGACGTCAAAGCACTTTTGGAGCAGGCGGGCTACAGCTGTGTCCGTTACAACAGCGGTCACCATGACATCTATAACAAATGTAAATACCTCACCTTTGAAATGCACCGCTATTTGTTTGAGGAGCATGAGTTTCCGCAATTGTTTTCCTATTATCGCAATATACGTGAACGGATGGTTGCCGACAAAGGAAAAGCCTTCGGTTACCATCTTACACAGGAAGACTTTTACATTTTCCTGATATGTCACCTCTACAAGCACTACCGCATTTCCGGAACGGGACTGCGCTCGCTTTTGGATATTTATGTATTCCGAAGAGCTGCAGGGGCACAGATGGACGCCGCGTATATCGGCAGAGAGCTGAAAAAGCTGGGGCTTCTTTCGTTTGAACAGGACACGGCAAGGCTGGCGCAGAAGGTTTTTTCGCAGCAGGCGCTCAACGCAGAGGAACAAACGGAGCTTGATTTTTATATCGTTGCGAACAGCCACGGCTCGAGAAATATTTTGACAGCCAACCGCCTGAAAAACGACGACAGCCTAAAGTCCAAAGGCCGCTATGCGCTCCGGCGGATTTTTCCCTCACAGGAGAAATTGAAGCGCAGTCATCCCTTTGTCAGCCGTCAAAAAATTCTTTATCCGCTTTTGGTAGTGTACCGTCCGATCAAGGGGATGGTGAAGCACAGAAAGCAGATGAAAAAAGAGATCCATTCCCTGATACGCTTTAAACAGACAAGCACCGGAAAGTATAGCAATGATGGTTGATTCATTGTATCCGCCTGATAATCTGAATGTGTTCTATAACAAAAATCAGAGAGTGTTCCGCCAAAGATACTCTCTGTTTTTTTGCTGTGTCCGTTTTGCCTATTCTCCTTTCGCTCACCATCTGCTGCGCGCTTAGCCAAGGACAAGCCGCTGTGCGAAGCTTCATAGCCCTGACTAATACTATTATCAAATAAGACCCTTTCACATCTGTTGCGTAAAATTCCGCATAGCTGCGTTGTTGTCCTCAGAATCCGTCAGGATTCCTGCGTCCTTCGCCTTGCTATGCGAATTTTTCCGCTAACATCTGTTTTAAAGTGTTTTATCAGAAATACTATAAAGCCGTAGCTGATGCTGTGAGACGATCAAGAAAAGCAGCCATTTGAACCGGACGGTTTGATTATTATTCCGGCTTCCTGTGTCTCTTTATTGAAAGAATTATAAAAAATTGGTGATTTGATATTATTTTATGTCAAATTCTTGCAGATACTGTTGACAAAATCAATAAAAATGATATAATATACCAATCTGAACAACAACTTTAGATTCTTTACACCGTCAGCTTGTCTTTATCTTGTTTCGGAGAACAGATTTCGTGATGAGCTGACAAATTTTTGATTTGCGAACTGTGCGTATGATGAGGGGATACCTGATGGTTTGCGTTTTATGAGGGGTGACACAGTGTACAAAAGGATTATAAAACGTTTGTTTGACATTTCGGCATCAGCTTTTTTGTTTATATTGCTTTTGCCTGTAATGTTGATAACCGCTTTGTTGGTACGCCTGACCTCAAGCGGTCCGGCTGTTTTCCGTCAGGAAAGAATCGGCAGGGGCGGCAAGGTGTTTACCATGTACAAATTCCGCACCATGAAAAACAATTCCGAGCACACATGCAGCGGCGTCTATTCCGGAGACGGCGATACCCGTGTGACCGGAGTGGGAAAAGTGCTTAGGGCGACAAGCATTGACGAGCTGCCTCAGCTGGTCAATATCATAAAGGGAGACATGAGCTTTCTCGGACCGCGGCCTCCGCTGACATATCATCCGTGGACATATGACCGCTATACCAAAGAACAGCTCAGAATGTTTGAGGTGCGTCCCGGCATCAGCGGCTGGGCGCAGGTGAACGGCAGAAGATGTGTTGAATGGAACGAGCGCATAAAAATGAACGTATGGTATGTTGATCATGTGTCGTTTCTGCTCGATTTAAAAATTGTGTTTTTGTCTGTTGTCAGGGTGTTTTCAAATGCCGATAACAAAAATATAGGGGCAACGGTCACGCAGGCTCCGAAAAGCCCATCCGAATTATAAAGGCAACCCGCACCATTCATGGCGCACGGCTTGCTTGCATCTTGTTCTGTCAGCCTGCCCAAAAATTCTCGGCAAGGCGGCAGCCTTACCTCAATTTATTTGTTCAACCTGACGAAAAAGCTTACAGCGCAATCCGCACACCTGAAACATGCGGTATTGCCTAAAGAGCATTTGATTATGGAAAGCTGCTGAGTTTTGAGGTGTCTAAAAGGAGCAATTGATATGATAACATTAATGTACATCACCAATAAGCCGGAGGTTGCATTGATCGCAGAGCGTTCAAATGTTGACCGTGTTTTTTTGGATATGGAATATATCGGCAAGGCGGAGCGTCAAAGCGGGATGGACACAGCGCAGTGCGCGCACACGATCGAGGATATAAAAAACATTAGAAAAGTCATTACAAAATCAGAGTTATTGGTGCGCTGCAACTCTATTTACAGCGGCTCCGAAGAAGAAATCAATAACATTATCGATGCCGGCGCCGATGTGATCATGCTTCCGTATTTTAAGACGGTCGATGAGGTCGCGTTCTTCATAAAAACCGTTGCAGGACGCGCAAAGGTGTGTTTATTGGTAGAAACGCCTCAGGCGGTCGAGCAGATCGATGAGATCCTTGCGCTCGACGGAATTGACGAGGCGCACATCGGCATAAATGATTTGAGCATAGGTTACCGCAAAAAGTTTCTTTTTGAGGTGCTTGTCGACGGAACGGTGGAGTATTTGTGCAAAAAGTGTAAGGAAAAGAAGCTTCGCTACGGCTTCGGCGGGATCGCCTCTCTGGGCAGGGGAAAGCTGACGTCCGATTATGTGATCATGGAGCATTACAGACTCGGCTCCACCATGGCGATCCTCTCGCGCAGCTTTTGCAATACCGAAAAAATGCACGACCTCAGTGCCATCAACGCGGTGTTTACCAATGGCGTTAAGGCGATCCGTGAATATGAGGACTATTGCCGTGAGCACACCGAGCTTTGGGAGTCCAACAAAAAACAAACGGCGGAAGTGATCCATTCCATCGTTGCGGAAATGTGATATGAAGCTGCTGATTACGGGCGCTTGGCGCGAGGCAGAAAAATACATTCCGAAATTAGAGAGTCTGGGGCATGAGGTAGCTTTTCTTCAGTATGAAGCCGACAGTCTGCCCTGCGCGCCGGAGTGGGCAGAGGGCGTCATTTGCAATGGACTGTTGTTGCATCATGATGTCCGTGCGTTCATGTCGCTGCGCTATGTGCAGCTGACCAGCGCAGGACTCGACCGTGTGCCGGCGGATTATCTTCACCAAAAAGGCGTTGTGATTAACAATGCCCGCGGTGTTTACAGTGTGCCCATGGCAGAGCACGCTTTGTCCGCGGTTTTGAACATATATAGGCACAACATCCGTTTTTTTAATAATCAAAAAAAGCGCGTTTGGGAAAAAGACCGGAGCGTTCGTGAGCTATGCGGCAGCGCGGTTTGCGTGCTCGGCTGCGGAAGTGTCGGCACAGAATGTGCAAAACGCTTTGCCGCCATGGGCTGCAAGGTGTACGGCGTTGATATTCAGTCTTGCAAACGTGAGCATTTTTCGAAAATATTTCATATTGACGATTTGTATCTGGCTGTTTCGGCTGCGGATATCGTTATTTTCACTCTTCCTCTTACGCAACAAACAGAAGGCATGGCAGACAGGCGATTTTTTTCGAAGCTGAAGCCCGGTTGTGTGTTGGTGAATATCGCGCGCGGAAAAATCATCAATACCGGCGATTTGATCGAGGCTTTGCGTCAAAACGAGTTGTATGCCGCACTCGATGTGTTTGAGGAAGAACCGCTCGACAAAAACAGTCCTCTGTGGTCGATGGAAAACGTTATGATCACGCCTCACAACAGCTTTGTCTCCGACAAAACCGCAAACAGGCTTTCGGAACTGATAATGGAGCGGCTAAATGATTTTTCAGGAGGAAAACACGATTGAAAATTCTGATTGTTGCCCCCAAAAATAAAACAGTTTATAATTTTCGCGGCGACTTGGTGAAGGATATGATCGCCGCAGGCAATGAGGTTTATGTAACAGGTCCCAACCGTGATTTTATCGAGGAAGTAATGGGGCTTGGGATCAAAGAGTTTTTTGAAATCTCTCTCGTCAAGGATAACACCAATCCCTTTGGCGATTTGCAATATTTAAAGCAGCTTAAAAGCTGCATCAATCAGCTCAAACCCGATATTGTGTTCAGCTATACCGTAAAACCTGTGATATACGGCTCTCTTGCTGCCGGAAGTGCGGGTGTAAAAAACATTTACGGAATGATCACGGGTCTCGGCAGAGCGTATTCTGCCTCCGGTGCGAAGGCAAAAATGGTTCGCGATGTCACCAAACGCCTTTACCACGCGGCACTGAAACGGTGCAAAAAGGTTATTTTTCAAAATCCTGACGACGCCGCTCAGCTTGTAAAAATGCATTGTTTGCCCGAGAGCAAGACTGTGCTCGTAAACAGCTCGGGTGTAAACATGCAGCGCTTTTCAAAATCGGAGCTGCCCGAAGCCCCGGTGTTTTTGATGGTCAGCCGTATTATTAGAGAAAAAGGTGTTTTGGAATACTGTGAGGCGGCAAAGGCGGTAAAATCAGAATATCCAGATGCGCGTTTTGTGCTTTTGGGGGCTTTTGACAACGCTATAGGCGGACTGAGCAAGGACGAGGTCATGCCGTATGTCGAGCAGGGGATCATTGAGCTTCCCGGAGAAGTGAAAGATCCGGTGAGCTTTTACCACAGCTGTTCGGTATATGTTTTGCCCTCCTATTACCGCGAGGGCCTGCCGCGCACCTTGCTTGAGGCGATGTCCTGTGGAAGACCGCTGATTACCACCGATTGGACGGGCTGCCGTTTGGCAGTTGAGGACGGCAAAAACGGCTTTATAGTGCCGGTCAGGGACTCTGCCGCTGTCGCTGACAGAATGAAAAGATTTTTGGAAGATCCCGGGCTGATCAGACAAATGGGCGATGCGTCCTATGAGATCTGCAAAACGAAATTTGACGTTCGCAAGGTTAACCGTCAAATGCGAGATATTATAGAATATTAGTTTTATGTTCCGGAGGCAGTGTTGATAAGTATTATTGTACCCATATATAACGCGGAGCGTTTTTTGGAAGAATGTCTCGAAAGCATTTGCCGCCAAACCTGTAAGGATTTGGAGATCTTGCTCATTGACGACGGAAGCGCCGACAGCTCCCCGCAGATCTGCGGACGCTTTGCCGAAAAGGACAGCCGCGTCAGGTTTTTTCAAAAAGAGAACGGAGGTCCTTCCGATACCCGTAATTATGGGATTGAACGCGCGTCCGGAGATTATATCATGTTTTTTGACAGCGACGATTACGCCGAGCCGACGCTCTGCGAAAAGCTGCTGCAAGCCATTGAATCCGCAAAAGCCGATTTCGCGATGTGCGGTTATTACAACGTCGCTACCGCGCGGACGACACAGCGCCTGCTTTTTGAAGGATCGCGCGAGTTCCGCGATAAAAGCTACCGAGAGGATATTTTGGTGCCCACGCTCGGCTTGGTGGGGAAGGGGCTGAAAAACCCCGAAAAGCTCGACAAGCTGACGCCGGTTTGGGCAAGGCTGTACCGCCGCGACATCATCGTTAACTATAACATTCGCTATATCGACTTAAAAAAGGTTCCTTCCGAGTGCCTTTTGTTCAACTTGAACTATTGTCTGCACGCCGGTTCGGCGGTTTATGTCAATGAACCGTTGTATTACTACCGTAGGAACACGGGCGTTTCGCAGACAAAGCATTACCGCGAAAACCTGTGGAGCCGCTGGAGCTATTGGATCGACTATATGAAGAGGCTGTTAGCTTCACTGGGCGATCCCGGCGATTTGACGGACGCCTACTACAGCCGTTTGTGCTGCGCGGTTATCCCGTTGGGCGGTAACGCCATGAAGCGTGCCACACGCAGAGAACGGCTTGACGAGATGAAAAGCTTTTTGAAGCACGATGCGTTTCGTGAGGGCTTTGCTGTTTTTGATTACAGCAATTGTCCCGTTTATTGGAGATTGTTTTTTTATTCCGCAAAGAAATGCCGTGTCCGTGTGTTTTATTTCCTGACATGGGCAATGAGAAAGATACTTGATTTCAGAAAAAAGTGACCATATGAATTATCAGCCTTTGGTGTCTATCGTGATACCTGTTTTTCGCGGCGAGCCTTATTTGCGCGAGGCAATAGATTCCTGCTTGTCGCAGACCTATCCGAATATTGAGATCATCGTTGTAAACGACGGCTCAGACGACGACGGCCGCACCGACGCCATCGCGCGCTCCTACGGCGACAAGATCCGTTATTATGCAAAAGAAAACGGCGGCGTTTCAAGTGCGCTCAACTTTGGTATTTCGCAGATGCGGGGCGAGTGGTTTTCGTGGTTGAGCCATGATGATGTTTTTTTGCCCGATAAAACCGAAAAACAGGTCAATGCGGCGCTGACCACCCCTAATCCCGTTTGCGTCGTTCGCTGTACAACAATGGCTATCAATGAGAGCGGCGCTCAGGTTTTCCGCCCTCAGCGCAAGGTCAGCGGTATTTTTTCCTCCGAACAAATGATGAAGCTCCATTCGCTTGGGGAGGTCGGTCTTTACGGCTGTGCGCTGCTGATACATAAAGATATAATCGACGCCTGCGGCGGCTTTGATGAGAAGCTGCGAGCTGTTCAGGACGAGGATTATTGGAACAGGATCATGCTCTGCGGCTACCCGTTTGTGAGCCTTCCCGACGTGCTGGTCAAAAACCGCGTGCACAAGGCGCAGGCTACCCTTCGCTATAGAGATTTGTTTGCGAATGAGCATTATATTATGTGCGAACGCGTCGCACAGGCGTATCGCACGGATCCCGCGGCAAACAAACGGATAACAGAAATATTATTATATAAACAGTGTAAGGAGCGCCGCAAGTCGTGCGCAAAGCTTCTTAAAACAACATTCAGCTCTGTTTCCGGCTTCAGTATGAGGCGCCTGTCAGGAGTTGTTTTCTATTCGATGACAGGCACGGTTTATGCCGCAGGAAAAAAACTATACCGTAAGATCGTTGTCGGAAGACACCGTTGATTTGCTAAAGATTAGAGAAGGATGGTTTTTTTGTTTGCATATGTTTTAATGCTGTTGCTTCCCGTTGTCGTTTTTGCGACGATCATTCTGGTGGGACATCGCGGTGAATGTTTTCTCACAGCAAAAGAACAGAGTATTCTGATAGGCGTGTTTTTCGTTGCTTTCTTTTTATTGCTGGCGTTGCGCGCCGAAAACGTCGGTGTGGATCTATGGAACTATATCGATAAATATCATAAAATCGCCTCAAGCGATTTTTCCAAAATATGGGCGAACAGCGCAAATGTGGATGTCGGATATGGTATTTTGAATAAGCTGATGAGTATGCTCGGCGTAAACGACAGAGCTTTTATTGTGCTGATAGCGTTGTTTTCGACCTTTCCGATCGCGTGGCTTTATATGAAGGAATCCGACAATTGGATGCTTACGATCAGTTTGTTTATCATTCTTCCGATTTTTTCCATGTGCTTTTCGGGATTGCGCCAAGCATTAGCGATCGCCGTTGTGCCGCTTCAATTCTATTTTGCGAAAAAGAAAAACATCATCGGCTTTTTGCTTTCCGTATTACTGGCGTTCAGCTTTCATTCCACGGCGCTGTTTATGCTGATTCTGTATCCGATCTATCAAATCCGGATCAAAAAAAACTGGCTGCTTGGTTTGATCCCCTTAATGGGCGTCATGTATATATTTAACAAACAGATCTACACCTTTACAACCAAGTTTCTCGGCGGAAAGTTTGAGGAACGCTACGGTTCCGTCAGCGATACCGGTGCTTACACCATGCTTATATTGTTTGTGCTGTTTGCGGCAATGAGCTTTTTTCTGACAGATGAATCGGTAATGGACAAAGAGGATTTCGGCTTGCGAAATCTGTTGTTGGTGACGGTCGTTTTGCAATTTTTTGCACCTGTGAACTCGGTTGCGATGCGTCTGAATTATTATTATATCGTATTTATTCCTATCGCTGTTCCCCGTATGCTGGCTTGTCATAAGGCTGAATTTCGCCAAGTCGCGCGGGTCGCGGAATATGTTATGATATTTGCCTTTTTAGGTTATTTTCTTTATAAGGCCTACCGCGCAGGGGATACGATGCATGTTTTCAATTATCAACCGTTTTGGAGAGCGCTGAAATGAAAGTCGTTCAAATCAACATCAGCTGTCAAAGCGGCAGTACAGGAAAAATCTGCGCCGCTGTCGGCGAGCTTCTTACGCAGCGTCAGGTAGAAAACTATGTGCTTTACAACAACGACAGTTGTGAAATGGACAACGCTGTAAAATATACAGATGCAAAGAGCATAAAGTTTTCGGCTTTGTCCTCACGTGTTTTCGGAAATTGGGGCTTTGAGGGCAAAGCATCCACTCACAGACTGCTTGCACTCCTCGACAAGATCGAGCCAGACATTATTCATCTGCACAATCTTCACAGCCACGCCTGCAATTTGGAGCTGCTGTTTTCATGGATAAAACGGCATAATATAAAGGTTTTTTGGACGATGCACGATTGCTGGGCGTTCACCGGCTATTGTATGCATTATGATATGATCGGCTGTGACAAATGGAGGACAGGCTGCGGAAAATGTCCGCAGAAAAAGAATTACTCGTGGTTTTTTGATCGCAGCGCCTCGCTCTATGAAAAGAAAAAGCAGCTTACGCGCCATTTGGATTTGACGCTTATCGCGCCTTCACAATGGGCAGCAGAGCAGACGCGAAAATCCTTTTTAAGCAATTATCCCGTAAAGGTCATATACAACGGAATTGATTTGAACGTTTTCCGTCCGGTCGAAAGCGACATACGAAGCCGCTACAGGCTTGAAAACAAGCGTGTGGTTCTCGGCGTTGCATTCGGCTGGGACAGACGAAAGGGGCTTGATGTGTTTGTACGGCTTGCCGGTTCGCTCGGAGACAGCTACCGTGTTGTGCTGGTCGGAACCAACGACACGGTTGACGCCGGACTTCCCGGCAATATATGCTCGATCCACCGTACAACAAATCAAGAAGAGCTTGCCGCGCTGTACACTGCGGCAGACGTTTTTGTAAACCCCACCCGCGAGGAAGTGCTCGGACTTACAAATATCGAAGCGCTTGCCTGCGGCACCCCGGTCATTACCTTTGACACCGGCGGAAGCCCCGAAACCATTGACGAAACCTGCGGAGCAGTGGTTCCGAAGGACGACGTCGAGGCGTTGACGGATGAGATCCGCCGTGTTTGTGAAACAGCGCCGTATTCCTCTCAAGCATGCCGCAGCAGAGCGTTGCTTTTTGACGGCAGAGAAAAATTCAGAGAATACTGCGAGCTGTATTTTCAAACGGTTTAATAGTTTGCGGTGTTGCCTTGTGTTTAGGACGGCAAATTTGACGGATAGGTGTGAATATGACAGAATTACAGCAGACAGAATTTGAAATATTGAAGCAATTTGTCGCAATATGCGAGCAGCTAAAGCTATGCTATTATCTTGTATGCGGAAGTTGTCTCGGCGCCGTAAAATACGGCGGCTTTATCCCATGGGACGACGACATTGACGTTGCCATGCCGCGCGGCGATTACCGCGTGTTTTGCCAAAGAGCAGCTGGACTTTTGCCGCCGCACCTCTTTTTGCAGACAAATGAAACAGACCGGCATTATCCGAACATCTTTGCCAAGCTGAGAGATTCCCGCACAACATACATCGAAAGGGGCACGGCGCACCTTGACATGCACCACGGGGTCTATATTGACATTTTTCCTTTGGACGGTTACCCCGCTGACGCCGACGAACAGAAACGGTTTGAAAAAGAAAAAACAGACCTCAAGCATAAAATCAATTGTATCTACACCAATAAGCTTGACATTCCGCACACGCTGATGCGTTCGATGCGCAGGCTGTGCGGTCACCGGAGACATACCGCAGCGTATGTGGCGCAGCTGATCGAGCTGTGCAGCTCTTATCCGTTGGGCTCCTCTGAGCTTTGGTGCAATTACGGAAACTGGCAGGGCGTCAAGGAGTATGCTCCGCGCCGGCAATACGCCGGTGGAGCCGATGCGGACTTTGAAGGTTTAAAGGTCAAAATTCCCAAGGAGTATGACGCATATCTTACGCAAAAATACGGTGATTGGCGCGCCGATTTGCCAAAGGAACAGCAATACGGTCATCATTACTACACTGTATGTGACTTACACAAGCCGTACACAGATTACATAAAGAGAAAAGAAAACAGAGCATAAAACGGAGTATAGACTACCGTTGTTTGAATACGTGTTTAAAGGAAGATACCTTAAAAAATTATAAGAAAGGGAGAATGAAGAATGAAAAACAGACTAACAAAAGTAATCTGTGTATTGTTGAGCCTTGTGATGCTGTTCGGGCTGTCTTCAATCACCACGTCTGCTGCTGCGGAGGAGTCGGCGGTGTCAAGCACGATTCCGGACGGACCTAATGCAAACGGGTGCTTTTACCTCAACGGCGAAAAGCAGCACGCATACAAGCTGATCGCGTTTGACGGCGCCGTCTTGAAGGACAACGTTATAACCGAGCACGGCAGGAATAAGCTGCTGCGTACCTACGGGATCAAGACCGAGATGGATTTGGGAAACAAGAGCGTTTCCAAGGGAGATATGCTCGGCGAGACCGTCACGCACAAGTACTACAACGCACCGCAGTATGAGCAGATCTTTACCGACGAGGGCAAGGTCAAGATGAAGGAGATTTTCACCGACCTCTCCAATCCCGATAATTATCCCATTTATCTTCATTGCAGCTACGGCGTTGACCGCACCGGAACGACCTGCTATCTTCTGGAAGCGGTGCTCGGACTGGACGAAACGCAATTGCAGTCTGAGTTTGCTCTTTCCGGCTGGAAATATAGCTACAAACAGGAATATGCGGACAAAATCAAAAACGGACTGAATGACTACGAGGGCGATACCATCCGGCAGCGTGCAGTATCTTATTTGCTCTCCTGCGGCATTACACAGCAGCAAATCGATACGCTTCGAGACATTTATTTAGAAGACTAAACGTTCCCGGCTCCTTGTTTTGGAGCCGGTTACCGCACAGCATTAAAGCCTCCACGCGGCGTGCGGCGGGCAACGGAGAGATCCGGCTAATTTAATCAAACGGTGAATTGAAATGAAATACCTGTGTTTTTTTGACAGCCAGCTCAACAGAAGAACAATGAAAATGGCGTCTGTCAACAAGGTGCGCTACATCTGTTCCGCGCTTAATCAAAACGGCATCGACGTAGAGATCATTTCGTGCAGCATGACTGCGCCGCATTCGATTCCTGCGCAGACCGAGCGCCTGAATGAGCACACAAGCGTAAAATACTTCAAAACAGCAAAAGCCTCCAAGTCAAAGCCGGCAAAGCTTTGGCAGCTTTTGCGAAGGAATCTGACCATATTCTTTTTTCTGCTCTTTAACACCAAAAAAGGAGAAACAGTAGCCTGTTACCATTCGCTCATCAATATGCGCTGTGTTTCTCTCGCAAAAAAGCTCAGAGGCTTCCGGCTTCTTTTGGAAGCAGAGGAGATCTACAATGATGTTTTTGAGCGGTCTCCCTCAAGCCGAAGAACCGAAATGAAATACTTGCAGAAGTGCGCAGATATGTATCTGTTTCCTACAGATGTGCTCGCCCGCAAAATCAACATAGACAGCAAGCCCCAGGCTATTGTCTACGGCGCCTATGAATTTGATGGCGGTGCTGCAAAAAGGCGCGTGAGCGACGGCAAGATCCGGGTAGCGTACACCGGCTCGTTTGACCCGAACAAGGGCGGACTCAGCAACGCTCTCGGCGCGGCGAGGTTTTTGGACAGCCGCTACAGCCTGAATATTCTCGGCACCGATACACCCGATAGGGTAGAGACGCTGAAACGTTATATCTCTGAGCATTCAGGCAAGGATTCCTGCGAGATACGCTACGACGGCGTAAAAAAGGGCAAGGACTACACCGATTGGCTGCGTGGCTGCGATATAGGTCTCAGCACACAAAACCCCGAGGCGTCATTTAACGAAACCTCATTTCCCTCTAAGGTTATCTCCTATTTGAGCTGTAACCTCAGAGTAGTGGCTTACCCGATTCAGGTCCTGACCGAATCAGAGCTTAACGAAGCTTTGTTTTTTTACCGAGAGAACACACCTCAGGCAATTGCCGATGCGGTCAAAGACATTGATTTTTCGTTGCCTTATGACGGCGAATCCCTGATTGCAAGGCTTGATGCTTCGTTTCAGTCACAATTGAAAAATCTGAATATCTGAGAGGGTATGCATGAACAGAAAAGTTGGCGTAATATTATCCTATATTTTGATGCTGTTTGAGGTGTTGTCCACCCTGCTGCTGACTCCTTTTATTATCAGAGAATTGGGTGACTCCGAGTACGGCGTCTACAAGCTTTCTGCGGCGATCGTTGCCTATCTGCTGCTTCTCGACCTCGGTATCGGAAACGCCGTGACCCGTTATGTGGCTAAATATCGCGCGCAGGGCAACACCGAGCAATGCAGGCGCTTTTTGGGGCTTACGACTATTTACTATGCGGCCATCGCATTGATTGCTCTTGTTGTCGGTGTTGTTTTGATACTGGTTTATCCAATGGCGTTTTCAACCGGCTTAAGCGCCGACGAGATCGCCCTCGGTCAACAGCTGCTTTCGATCACCATTGTCAATACGGCAATCACGCTGGCGTCGGTAGGCTTCAAAAATACCATTATCGCGTATGAGCGCTTTGATATTTCGCGTGGGCTCTCTATTATTTCCATTATCATCAGAATTGTGAGCACCTTTGTCGTGTTAAAGCTCGGCTTCGGCAGCGTGGGGATCGTATCCGTAAATCTGACTTTGACAATCCTCACCAACTTGATATTTGTTTTTGTCGTTGTATTTAAGCTAAAGCTAAAGCCGAAGTTTCGCGGAATAAATGCCTCCATGGTAAAGGACGTCGCCACCTATTCGTCATTTATTTTGATTCAGATGGTCGCCACGCAAATCAACGCCTGCGCCGATCAGGTGCTTCTCGGCATGTTTGTCGAGGCTTCTGCCGTGATTATCGCCGTTTACAGTGTAGGACAGCAGATAACACAGTATTTTCAGAGCATTGGCTCATCGGTCACGGGCGTGTTGATGCCCGGCGTTGTGCGAATGGTCGAGAACAAGGCGACGCCAAAGCAGCTTTGTGATGAGATGATCCGCATCGGCAGACTGATATTGATGGTGCTCGGTATCATCTGGAGCGGCTTTCTTGTGTTTGGGCAGCAGTTTATCGGACTATGGGTCGGTGAAACAAAGCTGGATTCCTATTGGGTCGCGTTCATACTAATGACCGCTCATATGTTTATGTTGACCGAGGCAATCGGAACGCAAATACTTTGGAGCATGAACGAGCACAAGGAGCAGTCAATTTTAAAGATTTCAATTGTAGTACTGAATATTTTTTTGACGATCGCGCTCATTCATTGGAACCCGTTGTTCGGCGCAACTATCGGAACATTTATCTCTCTTATGTTCGGCGATATCGGCGTCATGAATTTGATTTTCGTCAAGAAAATCAAAATCAACCTCGGCACCTACTATCTTGGACTGTTTAAGGGGATTTTACCGAGTATGGCGATATCCATTGCTGCCGGCTACGCTTTTTCGTTTGTCGGTTTGAAGGGCTGGGTCGGCTTCGGTGTAAATGTGCTTGTGATAATAGCGGTATATTTGGGCTGCATGATCGCGTTCGGAATGAATAAATATGAAAAGCACTTGGTTTTCGGCGTGTTTTCAAAGCTTGGCAAATTCAAAAAGAAAAACTAAAGGGTACCTCGGAACAACAGAGTATTATTAGGGTGCCCATAGCATTATAAATGGACAGGTGAACTATGGAAGAACAAAATAAGAAGAATGAAGAACTCACTGTGGCTGAAAAAATGCCGAAGAAAAAGCTGATTATAGCAGAAATTGCTGCGGTGGCGGCGATCGCAGCTTGTCGTTTTGATCATTGTTTTTGCCTCAAAGGGATGCTCTCAAAGCCCTGCAAAGGGTAATGCATCTGCTGAGAGCGCAAAGGCAGCCTCACAGGCGTCTTTTGTAAAGATGGTTGAGGATGATGAAACCTATTTGATTGATTTAGGCTTTGTTTCACTGAGATATCCCGAGCAATGGCAAAAGGCAGTAACGGTAAAGGACATAAAAAAACACGCTGCAACCGATAAGTTTACACTTCAATTTGTGTCAAAAGATACGAATCTGTTTGATTTGTATTTTAACGAAGAAAAGGGAAACCTTCTCGGCACACTTAAAACAAAGGACGGAAATACGGTTCTTTATATCAAAACCTATAAGCTGGAAAATGCCGGTGTTGAGCTTATCGCTCAGCAAGAGGCGTTGAATGTCATTATTCAAGGGCTGATTTCTGACTATGACTTCCTTGTCAACGAGCGACCTGAGGTCGAAGATGATTATTCAAAAACTTATGAAATAAAGACCGATTTGGTAACCCTGCATTATCCTGAAAAATGGAAAAGCAAGGCTACCGTCAACACTGAGAAAAACGTCGTTCATTTTTATAACGGCAAAACGCCGCTCTTTGACCTTCGCTTTGAGGAATGTGACGGTTACCTGCTTGGAACCTACAGCGGTACGCCGATCTATATGGTGGAATATCCCGTAACCAAGGAGGATATAGCCATGCAGCAGGATGTCAATACAATTATCCAAAATCTATCAAAGGATAAGAACTTTGTGATTAACCAATAATTTTGCTGATTTGTCAAGCCTTTTTATAGAATAACCTTATTTTCAAGAACAAGACACCTATTTAGTTGTGAGTGTCTTGTTCTTTATCTTAATGATTTTGAGCTCCAAACTCAAAAGAGTTTTGGGTCAGCCTTGGCCAATATATAGGCAATACCGCAGCACCATGGCGCACGGCTTGCTTGCTTGCATCTTGTTCTGTCAGCTTGCCCAAAAAATCTCGGCAAGGCGACAGGATTCCGAGTACGACAACGCAGTTATGCGAAATTTTACACGACAGATGTTAAAGGATTTTATAGAGAATAGTATTAATTCAAATAGACAATCTTTGCGGTCTGTTTTCGCAGTTTTTGCCTAACTTTTAGCTGAGGTTATTATGATGCCGCCAAGTGGAAGGGTCCTTCCGTGGCGGAAAAAAATTTTGTGATATTTTGGCAGCTTGAAGCGTTGTATAGATGAAGCGCTTTTCTAAATACGAAAAATACAGTATAATAAAAAGAGATTGATACAAAAGATGGGAGTGGTGCTTGTGGACTCTTCCGAATTCAACAGGCTCATTGAAAAATACATTGACGTCGTGTTCCGCTCTGCGCTGAGCTTTTGCCAAAACAAGAGCGACGCCGAGGATGTGACGCAAAACACCTTTATCAAGCTGCTGAAAAGTGAGACCGCATTTGAAAGCGACGAGCATATCAGAAAGTGGCTCGTCAGGGTCGCGGCGAACGAAAGCAAAACCCTGTGGCGTTCGGTTTGGCACAGAAAGGTCGTTTCGTTCAGCAATCTGGATGTTGAACCGGCGTATATGGATTCCGAAAAGGGCGAGATGCTGACCGAGGTGATGAAGCTGCCGAAGAAATACAGCGCGGTTTTGCACCTGCATTATTATGAAGCATATACGTGCAGCGAGATCGCTTCCATTCTCGGCATATCGGAGAGCAACGTGCAAACAAGGCTGATGAGAGCCAGAAATATGCTGAAAGAAAGACTGGGGGAGGCATGGCTATGACGAACGACAAAGACACACGCAAGCGCTATCAAAGCGCAATGGACGCGGTTCACGCGCCCTATGAATTGGTGCAAAGAATAAAGAACGCAGACGCAGACACAAAGCGAGCCGGACGCACGCGCGCCAAATGGATCGCGGCGGCAGCGGCTTGCTTGGCTGCCGTGACGATGATAACGGTTGTGACAACCGCCTTTTTCGGAAAAGGGGATTCGTTTGTGTTCAAGGCAAATGCCGCTGAGATCGGCGGCGAGGCGTATGCGGAGATGGCACAGGTCGCCCCGATCGGCGGTGAGAGCGGCGGTGTGGCGGACGGCGACCATACCACGCACACCTATAACGTGATCGTTCCGTTCGCGCTGTACTGTGACGGACGGAATATCAAATCTATCCGCTACACCATCCAAAACGCGGTTTTCCTGTTCCCGTATGATTCATATGCCGCGGATTTCCGTCAGCAATACCCGGCGCAGGCGTCCGTTTCCGACAAGGTAACAGAGAAAGTCGAGAGTGAGCATAAAATCGAAAGCTATATCGAAAAGGATAAGCAGTATGCGAGCTATACGGTTTCATTTGATGACCAAAACAAGACGGAATTAAAGAATTACAGCGACATGCAGACCTACCCGATCTGTATCCTTGCGCGCCTTTCTACGGAAGACCCCATGCGCGAAGAAACCAAAGCCGCTATCGCACATTTGCAATCCGGCGGATCTATTGATGAGAGCATGAACGATTTCAGGGTCATCTATGATGAAATGTTCGGCAAGGTGACGGTGACAGCGGAAATCACCTATCAAGACAGCACGACCGATTCTGTGTCCCTGCGGTTCAGCTGTCTGAGCGCCGACCAAAAAAACGGCTTCATAATCGGGGCAAAGACTGCTTAATCCTGTTGCAAAATCCGTTCTCTTGTGCTATGATATAGAGAGAATGAGGGAGCCGCATCGGCTGCCTCAAAGGATTTTAGGGAGATTATGGATGAAACTGGCTTCATTATTCAAAAAACTATCCTCCTTCCAGATCATGATCATGGGCTTTATGAGCCTGATTCTGGTCGGAGCCTTGCTGCTGATGACGCCCATCGCGTCACGCGGTATGCACTGGACTTCGTTTGAAAACTCGCTGTTCACCGCAACCTCGGCTGTTTGCGTCACCGGACTGGTTGTGCGCGACACGGCGACCTACTGGTCAACCTTTGGACAGGCGGTCATCCTGATCCTCATACAGATCGGCGGTCTGGGCATCATCACCATCACCGCGTTTTTTGCGGCGGTGTCGGGGCGAAAGATCACGCTGTTCCAGCGGCATCTGCTCCAAGACAGCCTCTCCAGCCACCAAATCGGCGGCGTCGTCAGGCTGATGGGCTTTATTTTTCGTCTGGTGTTTATTATCGAGATGGCAGGCGCGCTGTTGATGATGCCCGTATTTTGTATGCATTTTGGATGGCACGGCGTCTGGATGGCGTTTTTCCATTCCGTGTCTGCGTTCTGCAACGCAGGCTTTGACATCATGGGCAGTTATTCGGGCAGGTTTTCTTCGCTGACCGCGTTTGCCGACAACTACTTTATCGTGATCCCCATCTGTCTGCTCATCATCAGCGGCGGCTTGGGCTTTCTCACCTGGGACGATTTTGTCGTGCACAAGTTCCGCTTCAAGCGCTACCGCATGCAGAGCAAGGTGATCCTTGTCACCAGCCTGCTTTTGATCGTCATTCCTGCGCTGCTGCTGTTCATCAACGATTATGCGTCCTATCCGCTGCACCGGCGCATCGCCCTGTCGCTGTTTCAGGCTGTCACGCCGCGAACCGCAGGCTTCAACACCGCCGACCTGACGCAGCTCACGCTCTCCGGCCGCACGCTGTTTGTGTTTTTGATGCTGATCGGCGGCTCGCCCGGCTCCACCGCAGGCGGCATGAAAACCACCACCATAGCGGTGCTGTTCGGCAACGCCGTGTCCGTCATGCGCCGCAAAAAGAACACGCAGTTCTTCGGCAGACGCATAGACGACAGCACCGTCAAAAACGCGGCGACCCTGCTCGTGATGTATGTCTTTTTGATGATCGCCGGCGCCTTGGTGATCAGCATGATTGACGACGTGCCGGGCAGCTACAGCATATTTGAAACCGCCTCGGCGGTCGGCACGGTCGGACTCACCCTCGGCATCACGCCGTCGCTCAGTCTGGTTTCGCATTTGATCTTGATCGTCTTGATGTTCATCGGCAGAGTCGGCGGACTGACGCTGCTGTATGCCGCCATGAACAAAACGGGTGCCGAGGTCTCGCAGTATCCGGTTGAAAAAATCAGTGTAGGTTAACGGAGGAAAACCATGAAATCAATTCTATTAATCGGCGTCAACCGCTTTGGCTCGCTGCTGGCAAACCAGTTCAGCAAGCATGGGCACGAGATTATGGCTATCGACAAGAACGAGGATCGTGTCAATGCGATCCTGCCGGTCGTCACCGATGCGCAAATCGGCGACAGCACCAATGAGGCGTTTCTCCGTTCGTTGGGAGTCAATAATTATGACGTGTGCATCGTCACCATCGGCGGTGATTTTCAAAGCTCGCTCGAAACCACCTCGCTTCTCAAGGAGCTGGGCGGAAAAATGGTCGTGTCGCGTGCCGACCGCGACGTGCAGGCAAAGTTTTTGCTGCGCAACGGCGCAGACGAGGTCATCATTCCCGAAAAGCAGATAGCGCAGTGGGCGGCGATCCGCTACGGCTCCGAGCATGTGCTCGACTATCTCAAGCTCGACGACGACCATGCGATTTATGAGGTGCCGGTGCCCAAGGATTGGATCGGCAAGAGCATCGCAAAAATGGATGTGCGCAAAAAATTCGGTATCAATATTTTGGGCGTCAAAGAAAACGGCAAGATGAATCTCTCCGTCACGCCCGAAACCGTTTTGTCGGGCGACAAATCCATTTTGGTGCTGGGCAAGCAAAGGGCGATCGAGAAGTGCTTCCGCATCTAAATCTAA
>Ga0256407_10004965_pt1 | contig 21730 bp, 15 predicted proteins | sample RumenRJG_04DNA_FD_193489 | JGI IMG/M metagenome (GOLD analysis project Ga0256407, IMG submission 193489) | Bovine rumen microbial communities from Lethbridge, Alberta, Canada - RJG_04 | ecosystem: Host-associated > Mammals > Digestive system > Stomach > Rumen | place: Canada: Alberta... | reverse complement strand
ACTCAAAATCAATATCACTGCCAAAGATGGACCACTAATTTTGTATCTTTTGGGGAAAATATTTGGATTTTTAATGGAAAAAGCGTACCTTTGCAGCCGATAAGAGCGCTGATACTCATATCTCGGACTTGTAGCTCAGTTGGTTAGAGCAACAGACTCATAATCTGGAGGTCCCTGGTTCAAGCCCAGGCTGGTCCACTTTAACTCCCCAAGATTGTTCTTGGGGATTTTTAGTACCTAAAACATTCGTTTTCAATGGTTTACGGAACGTTAAATAGCATTAATTACCACAGATTTTGTTTTTCCATATAACTTTTGGTTTCTCAGAAATAAGCTTTTATTAACCAAAATGTTGACCGCTGTTGACCGCTAGTTGACCGCTGTTAGCATTAAAAACAAAAAATGCTATGCTGACAATTAAGGCAGAAGTCCAAAAGGACAGGAAAAGAATGGATGGAACGTACAACATCAAAATCCGTTTCACCAAAGACCGTGCTGTTAAGCGAATCTCTACAAGTCTGTTTGCTACCAAAGATGATTTGACAGCTGACTTGAAGCTGAAAGAAACTTCTATTATCAAGCAGGAAGCAGACCGTCTTGTGTTGCACTACAGATCATTGCTTACCTCATTACACCTTGATCCTGAAAATTATAATGTTAATGAGATCGTGAATAGCCTACTTAATAAAGAAGAAGCTGACAAACCTATCGATTTTATTGCATTCTCTAGAAAATGGATCAGTGAGACATCGATAAAAGGAAAAGATAATTATACAACAGCCTTAAAATCGTTTATTCGCTTCATCGGTAAAGAAGAATTGGATATTAAGAAACTGACAGTTGATTTGCTGGAGAAGTACAAAGACTATCTCAATAAGGTACGTAATGAACGGGTAAAGTTGATGGTTGAAACAGGAAAAAGAATACCATCCAACCGCTGTTTGTCCCTGTATTTAATGAGCCTTAGACATCTTTATAGTGAGGCACAAAAATACTATAACAAGCCCGATAAAGGAGTGATACGAATCCCTCATACCCCATTTGAATACTTTAAAATACCCAAACAGGAGGCTACTCGTAAACGCGCAATTACCCCTGAACAGATCAAAGCAATCTCTAATATGCCCTATCAGAATATCCACAAAGGAGCAAAGCACACATGCCGCCCTGACCTAGCAAAAGATTGTTTCATCCTCTCCTTCTGCATGATGGGCATAAACTCTGTTGACCTCTATAATGCTACAGAGTTGAGAGGCAATCGACTTGTTTACAACCGCACCAAGACCAAAGATCGCAGACTTGATAAGGCAAAGATGGAAGTAATCGTGCCTGATATGGTGCTATCAATTATTGAGAAGTATCGTGATACCACAGGTCAACGTCTATTCAAATTTTACAAAGACTACCGAGATCACAAGGCTTTTAACAAGGCTATCAACAAGGGACTGAAAGAGATTGGCGAGCAACTGGGGATTGATGATCTGGAATATTATGCCGCCCGTCACTCATGGGCTACTATCGCTCTTAACAAATGTGGGATTGATAAGTACACAGTTCATGCAGCCCTCAACCATGTGGATGAGTCCATGAGAGTGACCGACATCTATATTGAACGAGACTTCGTGAACGAAAACAAGGCTAATGCCAAGGTTGTGAAGTACGTTTTTGGCTAATAATTGCTAATATCTCCCGCTTACATTTGTGTAGGTGGGAGTTTTTTTATACTTTAGCCGAAAATTTGACGATTATGATTATAGATTCATTCCCGAGAGATGTCTTACAGGAGATTGAACCATTGCTTTATAAGCTATATGGGTTGAATAAATATTGGCTTCATAATGCAATTCATTTTGCCAAGGATAAACTGCTATATGATCCAAAAGAAGAGGGCAAGGTTGATTCCGACAATTATATTTATCTCCCATTGTCGCCTAAATATAGTTGCGATTGGTTTAATGATTTTTGCCAGAAGTACAAGATTGCAACAGATTCGACAACTGCAAAGGTCTTACATTTTGTCTATAAGTTCTTCCCGATAGATGATCCTTTTATGACTGAGAACAATAATTACTGGGAGTATGTCACTCTGGTACGCCCTGAAATGCTACAGCTATACAAGATCCTTCACGGAGGTAGGACTCGATTTCGCAGGAATATAACTATAACCTATGGTCAGAAGTCAATAACTGTAGATAAAGAATTGCCATGGCTCCAAATGGAACTTGAACGCTATTTGGATAAATATCTTGGGGTAGAAGATGTTGCAGAAGCCGAGGATGAATTGAAAACGTTATATAAGGGCAAAGCAGGTCCGAGACAAAATATCGAGACAGCAAGGGTAATATGGGGAACATTCCACCTTCTCAACATGACAAACGAAAGTGAAATCCCTCAAATTACATCTGTATCGAAGCCCCATAGCAAGTTGGTAGCAGAGTTTCTTATTTTATTAGGTTGGCTCCCGAAATATGAAAGTGATGGCGAACACGTCAGAGCATTGATGAACTATTATAAAAAGAAATACAAGACAATTGATGAACTGATTAAACCGATGTCTTACAAATTGTCTCCCAATAGCGACATGACATATTACTAATTAATACCCTCACAATGAGAGTAGTGAAAGCATCCTAATTGTAGGGTGCTTTTTTCGTGTAAATAATACCACCCTCAGCATAGAAAAACACTTACCTGCCTATTTCATTAAATCTTCCGACCTTTGCCAGCGGAATCAAGAAACAGCGATCGGGTTTCAAGGTTCTGAGATAAAAAAGCCACCTCGCACAAAGCGAAGGCTCAAACATTAAATAATTAACAATTATGGCAAAGAGAACAAATAAGACAGAAGAAACCGAGGTAAAGAAGATTAATGGTTTTACACAGTCAATGGACGATTTCGACTACAACTTGGTCGAGCAGTATCAAGAAGAGCAAATTGCTGAACAGCAGGTAATCGATGAACAAGCAGAAGAGCCAATAGAAGTTCATGAAGAGCCTGCAAAGATTGAGGCACCAGAACCCTCAGTCAGTGAGATGCCTGTTAACGAAGAAGGAGAACAACCTGCCACACCAGTGGTTACACCACCATTCCAAGCGGATGTAAGTAATGATGTCGCCGAAGATATCTTCACCGCACTAAAAAACAGGCCAACTTCTGCTGTGGTTAAGGTTAGAATCCTTGATGGCTACCTGATGATTAAGGTTATCATCACATTCAAATTTAAGATCACCCGTGAATACGAGACATTTGCAGACACGCAGCTACTAAGCCTGATTATGAGAGCTATGCGAGGAATCAATGTAAGCATGGACGACTACGGTCGTAACCTCCACATATTAAAATATACAGTGGAAGACCCAAGGATAGAAATATTCCGATTATTCATGGAATCAACATTGAGGTGCCGCGTCTCTTCTGACTATATTTCTCGGGATGGCTCAGGTAAAACATGCATCTTTGCCGAATTTACAATCGCAGAGAGAATGACTTTCCAGTTCAGTCTTGAAAAGACGAAAGAGGTCAACGAGATTTTTAATAAGGCTATTGCTTAATCCAAGAAGGGGGAGCAATCCCCTTTTCTTTAAAAAACTTAAATATAATGGCACAGATAGATTTTCCATCCGCATACGACAACGAAGCCGCACACCGTCAAGTTAAACTTCTGATGATACAACGTAAGCAACTTTATATCCGAGTTGAGAATGAAGAGGTCTGGATAAGTTGCCATGGTGTAACAGGTCTGAGATACCTACTTAATGATGATAGCTGGAAATGGATTCTTGGCTACCTCCAGACCCATGACTATGAAGACTTTGGAGTTTTCCCCTCCGCTGTATCACATATAGTTTACGATGGGGACAAAGAGGGTAAGGTTAGAGAGTTACATGAGCAAGGCTGCAAAATAGACGTTATACCTTTTCTCAGAGAGACCGAAGCATATATCAGTTTAATTGTCACCTTCAAATTCGGTAAACTATTTTTCAACATCCGAAGATCAGACGAATTTATAAACTATTTAATTGAGCAAAAATTATGGTAAAACTAAATAAAGGACAATACCTGTCAGACGTAATGCGTGAGATTCCAACCAATTGCATCCTGTCCAAGAGAATACCTGGCTGTGGTGCTACTACATTGGAACTGAATACCAATCATAACTCCATCATTATTGTACCGAATGTGCCAGTAATCAATAGCAAGTGCCAGAAGTACGGCAATCTGTTTGGCGTTTTTGAGAAGGTCAAGGTTCACAATGTCGTAGAGTATCTTAATACCAATACCCAATACAAGATCATGACTACTCCAGAGAGCTTTCCGAAGGTTAAGAAAGCCTGTGAATTGTGTGGTATCAATATCTATACCGATTTCTTCCTGTTGGACGATGAATGTCACCAGCTCGTTAAAGATGTCGATTACCGAGGGGACATAGTTTTGCCGATGGATGATTTCTTTAGATTTAAAAGGAAAGCACTTGTCTCAGCTACTCCGATTGGTTTCAGTGATCCTCGATTCAAAGGCTTCGAGACAATAGAAGTCTATGCCGATTACGACTATAAGCAGAAAATTCAGGTAGTTCACACCTACAGCATCGCTAAGACAGTAAGCGAATATTTGGAGAGCCATAAAAATAATAAAGTGTGCATCTTCTTCAACTCTGTGGATGGCATCTACTCGCTAATGAATCAGCTCGACATACTGGACGATGCTACAGTTTATTGCGCTTCGAAGAGTTGTAAAAATTTAAAATCGGAACACGGCTTTACTAATGCCTATGATGTCTGGTCAGCCGATACGATGAAACAATATAACTTCTTCACTGGTCGATTCTATACGGCATTTGACTTGGAACTTGATTACAAACCGGACTTGTTAATGATATCTGATCCTCACATCATATCGAACGAGTTAGAGCGATATACCCTACTCGATGTCAATACGGACTGCATACAAATTTGTGGTCGTTTCCGTAATGGCATCAGCTCTGCTACTCATATCTACAGAACAAGCGAAGAGATTGTTGCTAAAACAATAGAACAACTTGAATGGGAAATCTCGGCACATGAATTTGCATACCAGACGTTGCAGACTTTATATAATAGTGCAGACAGTAAAAAAGGTCGCTATGCATTTGGAGAAGCACTTGAAACAATGCCTTTCCGCAAATATCTCTACCCCAACCTTACAAAGAATTGGTTTGCTATCGACAATGCCATCAATGACAAGCTGGTCGAGGCTCGATATAAATACAGAGGGCAAGTCAAGTTCTGGTACAATGACTGCCACTACTTCATTCCGACTTTTGAGGATAAGCCCTACAACAAGCATGACGAGAAACTGAGAATGGTTGAATCAGCTCGTTCAACTAAGGACAAACGTAGGAGGATGGTGCAGATCCTAAGCGAACTTGAAGACCCTGAATCCGAGTATGCAATGGACTTTGTTAATGAGATTCGCAAGATTGATCCGACCATTGTTGATGCATTTGAATTGCTTGGCAGAGAGCGAATCGAAGAACTTGATTACTCTGATAAAAAAATCAAGGAGGAAATAATTTTGAAACAACGCAAGGGAAATAAAGTCGTGAGGCTTATCAAGAACTCCTTCTCTATTGGCCATGCATACACAAATGATTATATCACTAAGGAGTTGACCCGAATCTTCGATATGGTTCACATTCACCCTGAGAAGCCCATCAAAGGCTCAATGATTAAGGACTACTTTCAGACAGTGGATTGGAGAAGCAAGAGAAGTAGAGGTTATCGACTTGTTTCACCTATCATATAGTTAAAGGTGACAGAATCGATCAATTTCTGTTTCCCTATACCAGATACAGGAAATTGAAATTTTGTCACCCTCGACATTTATATGAGCTGGTGCAGGCATCCCACCTACCAGATTCTACTTTTCCGAATTTCTTAAAAGTACCCTTCGGATTGGACTATATATAGTAAGTACTCTGTGGAAAACACGCCCCTCCCCTTATCGCTGGGAAACGCTCATTGTATGCATAACAGCCTATGGCAGTTCGATGAAAAATCGAAATAATTGCATTTTACCTACTTCTGAAAAAATATCGAATGATCGGACAATAGGTGTACCCATATTTATCGCCCCCTCGGTGCTCCAATATGGAAAATAGCAATTACTATAAAAAATATCCATATTAGAGGAACTGTAGTAGTTTAGTATTTATATACAGTTTCTATTGTTTAACAACTCAAATTTTCAGAATTATGGAAAATTATGTAACAATGCTTCCAGTGGCAGCATCACAGCCGCTGATCGATTTTTCTGATGCCGAGGATGCAGTGATCGTTGAGGATCCTGTAGTGCAGAGTTCCGTTAGCTTCCTCGATGCTAACACTAACGCCATTTCTCTTGAAGAGTTGGCTTCTACTTGTGTTGTTCCTACATGGGGCAATCAGGATTTAACGATTTCCCACCAAGATTTCATCAACTGCGTGCATGATGCAGCCAAGGACTTCTATCGTGGTGAAACCGTGAATGATCCTTCTATCCGTGTGTCACATATCGTAAGAGGTCGTACACCTGACGCATTAGGTAAGCGAGCTTCTGAACTTCTGGAGTGTGAAAAGACACAGTTCTACCAGAGAATGGCTTTTGCGTTCACCATCCCCACCATCTATGAGACCATCGAAGGACAAAGATTAGAGTTATGTGTTGGCGGTGTCCGTAACTACTCCGATCTGAATCTCTACCGCCAGAACAAGGGAGTGGAGAAGGTGTCTATCTTTGTAGGCTGGCGTGTCCGCATTTGCTCAAACCAGATTCTTACTGGCGATGGTGTCAAACTGTCGTTGGAAGTAATGACTGTGAGCGACATCTACAAGGCAGCTATGGAATTGTTCTATAGTTTTCTTCCAGCTAAGCAGATCCACTTGATGCAGACTCTCAGCAATACTTATCTCAGCGAAACACAGTTTGCTACTTTGGTGGGACGCATGAGAATGTACCAAGCATTACCACCAAGACTTTCTCGTTCTATTCCGAACTTACTGATCACTGACAGCCAGATCAACAACGTTTGTCGTGGCTTCTACAGCAATCCAGACTTCGGAGGTGAGAATGGTGCTATCTCTATGTGGAGTTTCCACAATCTTATGACGGAAGCCAACAAGTCCAGCTACATTGACAGCTATCTACAGCGTGCAGTCAACGCTACTGATGTCTGCGTAGGACTCAATAATGCTATGCATGGTGTTGAAGGTGGCTACAGTTGGTTTCTTAGCTAATCTATTTACGGAGAGTTACTGATTTTCCAAAGTCCTTTGAGCCGTTCCTCTCTTAAATCAAAAACGACTGAAAGTGACCGTTACGCCAAGACGATATTTGGCACAATCGGGGGAGGCCTCACTTAATCGGGTCTCTCCCTTTTTTATTCACTAATCCCCTTAAAAAGATGAATACAATAGATAAGACTATTCAGCACATCGTGGATCTCCAGTATCGCTTGTGCCAAGTTGAGAATAATCTCCAGTACATCAAAGTCGTGCAGGCTTTGAAGATGTCGCTTGAAAAATTCTACGACCTGTTGAAGAATGACACGAATCTACAGAGACAATACCAGTCTACGTACATCTGTTACTTCTATACAGGCTGTGGCCACTCGTTATATGACCGAGTATGCAACTCTCTCATTGAATACAAGAGCGGCAAACGCCCGTTCGATAATGTTCACTAATATCAGAAGTGAATGTTGTGCTGATTATCAGCAACTTAGAAAAACTGGCAATCTCACAATGTTCACTTTTGTCTTTTTAATGATGTAAACGAATATTATTATGTCCCTGAAATACAGTACAACTACAGCAGACTATTTGATATGGTCAGACGCTATGAATCTCATTCGCAAGTTGGCAAAAGATGGAAACTACAAAATGTCTCTTTTAGTAGCGATCGGTTGTTTCACAGGATTGCGGATTTCTGATATTCTTTCTTTAAGGTGGAAGCAGATACTTGGTGTTTCCGAATTTACCATTACCGAGAAAAAGACAGGTAAACGCAGAACCATACGCTTGAATCCAGAACTACAGAAGCATATCGAGGACTGTTTCACTCATATACAGCCCATAGGCATTGAATCACCTATCTTGGTTAGTCAGAAAGGCACCACTTTCAGCGTCCAGAGGATCAACAGCATTTTGAAGGAGTTGAAAAGTAAGTACCGCCTGAAGATCAATCACTTTAGTTGTCACTCCCTGCGTAAAACCTTTGGTAGGCAAGTGTACAACATGAATAGTGGTGAGAGTGCCGAATTGGCATTAGTTAAGTTGATGGAGCTATTCAATCATTCCAACGTAGCCATCACGAAGCGATACTTAGGATTGAGACAGGAAGAAATCTTGGAGACATACGACTGTCTTACTTTCTAATGATGGGTGAGCCTACTTTTGATGGGTGGGCTTGCCCTTCTATTTTCAAATACGTAGTAAAAATAACCATATACTATTGCGTATTCTTACCTGATTTGATTAAAAATTCTAAATAATAAGCAAGTTCTTGCGGTGCTTTACGTTCTTTTTCGTAATTTTACACGGTCAAAGCGACTCTTCGGAGTTAGCTGCGACAGGGCGTTTAGCAATTTGCCTCTCGTTGGAATCTGGACAATTCACGGCTGAGGGTAATATGCAAGAACGCCCACGTCAGGTGGTATTTTAGCCCGAAAGGGTTTATTATATCATTGTGGCGTGGGCTTTTGCTTATTATTCAGCCAAGGCAGTCCAGAGCCACAATGAGGTAATAAGTGAGAGTCCCCACGCCTTTTATTATTAACCGCTGATGTCTGGGAGGCTGGTTGGCGTTTATTTTCTTTATATCAATGAAAGCGACGAAAAATTATGTAAAACCTGAAATGAAGGTTTACAAGTTAAGAACAGACTCAAAATTGTTAGCAGGTTCACAGGGGGGTAGCACTGATCCTTGGGAACAAGAATAATGGTTAATTCTTTTTTAGTTCTTATTATGAAATTACTCTGCAATGAAAATATCACAGGTTATCTTAATTGTGTTAGCAGGATTGACTGTTACTATATCATGTAGCGATAATCCTAGTAATATTAGTGATGGTACTAATTCATTACCCCAAACAGTTGGTAAGACTCATGTGTTAGGCTATATTGATGAATTTGAAACTAATGGTACAACAAGAACTTATGCTGATCCTGCTAACAATTATACAGTTACTTGGATGAGTGGTGATGTGGTTGGCATATTTCCACGTGAAGGCTATCAAGAACCATTCGCAATACCTGCAAATCAAGTGGGACAAGTTTGGGCAGAGTTTGACGGAGGTTATTGGGCAATGAAAGACGGTTTGACTTATAATGCCTACTATCCTTTTGACAAAGCAAACTTTGAATCAGCAGACTCAAAGGAGACGATCTCTGTTTCTTATATTGGGCAGGAACAGACTGGGACAGACTGCTGTGTAGGCCCGTTTGATTACACCTATGCAGATTGGAAAGAACCAGAAAATGGATCTATCAGTTTCAATTTCCATCATCTTGGTTCCTTCCTTGTTCTGACTTTGCCGTTACCTGCAACAGCCACATATACTTCTTTGATTCTTAATGCAGATCAGGCTGTAATACCAACAAAAGGAACCTATGATCTTACAGCTGCTACACCGACCTTTATTCCAGATCAAGAATCATTAGCGTCATCTTTAACTATGACTCTTAATAATTATAATGGTACGGCTGACGATGAAGCTGTATTTTATATGATGTTGCCCCCTGTAGATTTATCAGAAAGAGCTTTGACAGTAACTCTTACTACTGCCGACGCATCCTGTACTTTTGATCTTGATCCTTTCGTATCTCAGGCAAGAAAATTGAAAAGACTGACAGGAACTCCTAGGTCAAGTACGATTGAAGGAACGCTTGATGATTGGCTTTATTTAGCAAGCATTGTAAGGGTGACGACACCTGGCAGTCTTAACACTCACTTCACATCGGATCAATATTCGACAACAACAGAGTTAAGAATTTCAGGAAATCTTAATTATTCTGATATTAATTTCTTACATAACTTCAGCAATTTGGAGTTGCTGGATATGAATAGAGCAACCATTGTTGAATCAGGTAAAGAAAACATATTACCCAATTCGTTTAGCTATAGACGAGAAGATGGTGATAATTACTATTATCTTGAGAAGCTGGAAACTCTTTATTTACCACAGTCTTTGGTAAGCATAGATTATTCCGCTCTAAGTGGGTGTGGTTCGCTAGAATATGTTAAAATATTTAATAATATTTCGACGACTCTCTCAAATCGTTTTTCGGAGAATAAAAAGCTTAACGAAATAGAGGTAACGTCTGGCAACACCACTTACGCTTCTTATGATGGTTGTCTTTATTCAAAGGATTATACAACTTTGATACATTGTCCGGCTGCTAAGACTTCCATCAATTTCCATTCTGGCGTCACAACCATCGCCCAAAAGGCCTTTTATTGTACCTCTTTGACATCTGTTAATGTGCCAGAAGGTGTTACCGAACTGGGTAATCAGGCTTTCTATCATTATTTGACTGTTTGGTCAGGAAACTTAACATCTGTATCTTTACCTTCATCGCTTCGAACTATAGGTACTGAATGTTTCAGCTATCAGAGCATAAATTCTATCGCAATACCTGAAGGAGTAGAGACGATACCCAATTCGTGTTTCAAAGGGTGTGTTAGCTTGGAATCTGTTACGCTTCCGAGCACAATCAATACATTAGGGAGTGCTGCCTTTGAGAATACTGGCCTAACAACGATTAGTGTTCCGGAAGGTCCTACTACAATTCCAGAAGGAATATTTAGGGGTTGTAGAAATTTGACCTACATATCGTTCCCATCTACAGCAACCATGATTCGTAATGAGGCTATAAGAGGTTGCTCTTCATTAAATGAGATCCATTGTCAATCCTATTTGAGTAATAACAGATATTATGATAATGTTGTTGGCATTAAGTCTGGTTGCAAAGTATATGTTCCAAATGCGAAATTATCAAATTTCCAAAATGATGCTTTTTGGAATGCAAGTGTGTTCACATTGATAGGTGAATAAAGCATAAATCCAATTAAACAGGCTCATTCGATATAGATTGAGCCTGTTTTTTTATAATTTTGGTGCAATTTATTATTTAATTTTGATAATCGAATATAAATAGTTAACTTTGTCTAAGATTGGTTCAATGTAACTTCTTGGAGATACACCCCATTATTACTCTGAATCGATCGATTTTCAGATAAGTCATGTTGAATCAATTTTAATTTTTGAATTATGGAAAAGAAAATTACAATTAAAGGGAACGCTCCTTACCTATCAAACCTCATAGGCTTTAAGAGCGACAAAGCATTTGGTAAGGCTATGGCTGATGCCGCCAAAAGTTTAAAGGGAACAAGGCAATAGTAATCTTGTTAACAGGAGGGTGACATTTTAACACAAAAATTGTTCTTATAAGCCAGAATTGTTAATTTGACACCCTCGCTAATGAATTTCGAGCAAAATCGTTTCATTTCGTCAATTACAGAAGTTTAAGATTTTTAACTTGGATTCCAGATTGGAGAAGTATATAATAGTGTGTTGAGGCAGAGAATCAGAGTTACTTTGGTGTTATCATTTTTCTCTTAATTCTTTGGTTTTTCCTTTTTGAAATTTTAAACTCTGATTCGAGCCTCAACCTGATTAGTTCGCAGTAACAACATATATTTTTGGAGGTGTAGAAATATGCCTCTCTCTTTTTCGCTGGAACAGAACATTTTTTTTCAGCCGCTCCTTAAGAACCAGAGAAAATATTCTGTACTGTGAACTTGTCAACAATCAGCAGATTTTATTCATTAGCTCAGATGCCGTTACAGTGAACTAATCAACACATTAAAAATGAAGCAGAAACTTCAAATTATTAATGGTGGAGAAGCCCGATACCTTAGCGAGCTTCCCGAATTTAAAGATGGCTTACCTCACGGTATCGTGAACAAGACGAAAACAGATGTTGGTGGTACTTATGTTGCCATTAATTGCAAGAGCAACTATATTGTAGTATGCCCATTCATAGATTTAGTCGAGAGCATTGCAGCAGATAAGAATAATAAGTACGAGGTGTTCAAGTGCTATGGAAAAGTAACCGAATCGGCATTCAAAAAGTACATCAGGGAACATAAAACCTACAAGATTGCCGTTACCTATGATAGCCTACCAAAGCTCTTAGATTGGATGAATGGTAAGACCGAAGGTTGGAATGTCCTAATAGACGAATATCACTTGATTCTTGAAGATATGGATTTCCGAGAGTCTGCCATTACCAATATGTGCAAGACAATACGGGCTTTTGATCATTATACATTCTTGTCTGCAACTCCGATAGATGATGATTACGAAATCGAGTTTTTTAAGTAGTTGCCGCACTATCGGGTAGAATGGAACCAGAGAATGCCGATCACTGTTAGAAAGATTAAGGCTACCAATCTTAGCAAAGGATTGTGTAAGCTGATCCGAATATTTAATGAAGAGGGATTTGTCTTACCTGACATCAACGGAGAAGAAAAAGAGGTAGAGCAACTTTTCATCTTTCTTAATTCCGTGACAACCATTAAACAAGTTGTAAAGTCACTTGAATTAGATCAGGGCGAGGTTAAGATATGCTGTGCTACCAGACAGAGGAACAGGCTGATTCTTGGTGAATATCCCATTGAATCGGTTGTCGCTCCCAATAAGCGGATCAACTTCTTTACCAAGAAATGCTTTTAGGGCTGCAACCTCTTTTCCAATAACGCATTAGTGATTGTTGCCAGTGATGCCTACAGGACACAAACGCTGGTGGATATATCAACTACGATGGAGCAAATAAGTGGTCGATTAAGATGTAACAGCGAATACCAAAACATTTTCCGAAATACGATGGTGCATATCTACTCTACCAATGATAACATACAATCAGATGAAGAGTTCCAAGAGGAAATGCAGCGTAAAGAGGAAGATGCAGCACAGTTGCTTTCATTACAAAATAAAGCAGAAGTATCGGAACTTGAAGTACTGATAAAGAGGGTAAATGTTGAGACTGATCTGTTATCAATCGAGGATGGACGCTTAGTATATAACGAGTACAAAAAACAGTCGTTCATTCACAGGCACAGAATACGTCAGGCTTACAAAGACGGTAAGAATCTCTGGGCGTTTTATGACAAGTCGGAGAAATTGAAACAGACCAAACAAGAGTCCATCGATAAGAAAGAGTACGATAAGTTTGACGTCCAACTTGCCAGAGCAATCATTATCTCCTACGAACAATTACTAAAGGACTACCTCGAGCATCCATCAGCAGATTACGATGATGAAAATCCAGAGTTCCGAGATCTCAGGCTATATCTTACAGAGAAGGAAATGAACAGCCTCAGATGGAATAAAGATAAGATGATGAAGGCTGTCGAGGACAAGAAGAAACTCTAGCAGGCTTTCCGAGCCATATATCATAAAGGTGAGTTCATCAGTGACAAGGATTTAAAGGTAAAACTGGCTGAACAGTTCAAACGGCTTGGTATTCTATTATCACCAAAAGCCACACAAATAAAGCAATGTAGCATATATAAAGTAGATCGTTGTAGCCAAACCATAGATGGTAAAAAGGTGAACGGCTACCGATTTGGAGATACTATCTTTGACTATAGACTGTAACGGGTATGCTATACTTCATAAAAAGCGGGAACTACTGCAAAATCGGTTTCTCTAAAGACCTTAATGCATTCTTTGAGAGGATGAGGAAGTACTTAACTCATAATCCGTCATTCCAAATTCTTGATTTAAGAAAAGGCGACTAGATAAGAGAGAGTCATATCCACGCATTGATACCGAAAGAGCTATACCATTATGGAGAGTGGTGCGTCTGGAACAAAGAGATTGCAAGATTATGGTTGCGTCTTTACAATGTTAATATCCAAGAATCAATAGAGGATTATTTCATTAAGAAGAATAAGGCGATTAACAAGGCTATCGTCAAGGAATATAGAGATACACCATACCTGAACTTCATTAGATATTTCAGCAAAGAGTCAAATCTGGATATGTCAGAGCCAGACGAAACGGAGTGGCGAGTACATTAATGAATGAGGCAATCATGATTATAGAGGGGACATAATTCGTTAAAAAGACGAGTTATATCCCCTTTCTCATTTTTGTCACCTATTAATATATATGATGCTGCCAAATACCAAAGAATTGAGAATACTTCATTATTTTCATCGGCGTTTTCATTTTTCAATCGGATAATTCTTCTATTTAAAAAAGAATCACTAATTTTGCACTATAAAGAGTGGAAATGTTGACCTATAGTTGACCTCTGACCACTTTAGAGATCTATAACATGCTGATAATGAGACATCAATAAGGCTATAAGGGAGAGACTCATAATCTGGAGGTCCCTGGTTCAAGCCCAGGCTGGTCCACAAAAAGCAAGGAGTTGGAATGATTTCCAACTCCTTCTTTTTTTTATTTGTAAACTTGATCATTGTCTGGGTACAAATACCAGTCTTTTGCTTTATTCATGTCTTCTGCCCATTCGCCAAAGGAATGTTCAAACGTATGATAAGCTCCTCCACGAGCGCCTTGTTTTCTGCTTCCAATAGCCACAGCGTGAAGCGGCCAACGGAACTTATCATAAGGAACACAAAAAGCCCATGGAAGATTATGGGCATCAGAAGGCGATTGCTGATAAAGCACCTGGGCCGTTGCATACTGATGCATGTGCACCTCATATAGATTACCATTATAACTCTCAATAATAAAGGTATCCAAAGCGTCCAGCGATAGAGAAGAAACATCCAAATCATCTTTGAAGGTAACGATATAAGTGATTTCACGAGGGATAAAAGTGCCGTATTCATCACTCTTTTCATATGAAACATTATACCTCTTTCGAGCAATCATTCCATTATTCATAAGGACATTGTCGCCTGTGGCCCAATGAGCATCTGCAAACAGATTCAGTACGGCCTCGTCATACATACTCTTTAGCAGAAGATCCTTTTCCTTAATAATCGAGCTGGACAGTTCTGGGATTTCCCCCGCAGCACCGATATTAAACGAAGCATTATCAACTGTCTTCACTGATTCTATCTCTTCATACTTATAACCTACAAGGCGGATAGCTGCACCCATTTGCTTCTCACCGCCAACAGCTGCCAACTGCACATTGAAACGCACCTCTCGTTTGCCTGAAAGCTCCATTGAAATACGCAGAACAACATCATTATAGTCATAATCACCTGGCTTAGGATACTCCTCTTCAAAAAGATAGGCAAAAGTCTGGGGCACATAATGATAAGGCATCTTCTCATGTTTTACGATAGGATTGGCAAAATCAATACTACTGGATGAAGCCGGTTTAAACGATGCGATCGTATAATAACCTTCGCTGTCGATAGCAGCAGCATATAGCGTCTCAAGCCTGATCGGATAAGAGATATTCATGACGATTTTACTATTTCCAGAAGGATAGGCTCCACCCACGATCTCTGCAGATTCTGTCTTAGCAGGATTATCTGTGAAAATCCGTATTAGATTAACGCCTGTTACACCTGAAGGATCCACAACAAGGGTCTTTGTTGTAGTCATCATCCAGTTGTGGTTTGAATCCGTTTCGGGTACAGGAGAGTCATCTTTCACAAGCTCTTCATACCTCTCCTGGTCAAACTGATAGGGACTACAGCCAAGGACCATCATCATGCCACATAGAGCAAATAAAAACTTCCACTTTTTATCTTTCATGTCTTTATACTTTTAATGTTGCAAAAATACGGATTTTAACCAATAATCACTAGATATTTGAGCACGATTCTCATCTATTTAGCATTCTTTAACTCAATAAACTACCATCCTATGATTATTTTGCGTACTTTTGCACCACATATTTTAAGGTACGTGAAGATATATTTTGATAATAATCACTTTTGTAGATAAAACAATCAATAATATAAGGAGAATTTAATATGAAGAAGTATTTGATGACAGGAATTGTCGCTTTAACCTTGGTTGGCACATTCACAAGTTGTTCCCACGACATGGATCTTTATAGCGGTGGGAAAACAACTGAGACTATTAAGAAGAATTATGAGAATGCGTTTATTGCAACCTTTGGACAGCCAGCTCCCACCCAGGATTGGGGTTTCGGATCTTCAACCACTGCTGGCACAAGAGGTATGACTCGTAAAATCCAACCTTCATACAGCTTCCCAGCTGATGCAGACGCCAGCAAGTTCTTATATGAAGTACCTGATGGCGTTGAGAAATTAGCCCAAAATGCATCTTCTGTCAATAACTGGATAGATGAGACTTGGCAAGGGGAGCTCAACATCTGGGGACAATGGGATGGCTCTAAAACCTCTGGTGGAACAATTTACATCAAGGGTAATTGTGACTTTAGCAATAGAAATTTTTACATTGCTCCAAACACTGAGGTTTATCTACTTGAGGGAGCTACCTTGACTTTGAGCGAAAGCAATGCAGCCAATCTGCAGAGTGGTTGTAATTTCTATTTTGCTACGAAATCTAAGATTGTGACCTCTGGTGAATTGAAGCTCAACAACGGTCTTCATATTTTCAATCACGGTACTATCGAGGCCAATAAGCTTTCTACGAATAGCAATAGCTGGCTAGTGAATGGCGGTACTGTTACTGTAGCTACCAAGATCTCAGTAGAAAACGATTTGTCTGTTATTGAAAACAACGGTACCATTACTGCTGCAGATTTGAATACAGCTGGTAGTGGTAAATTTGAAAACAATGCCGATGTGACGATTTCAGGTACTACATTCATTAATAGTAATAACAACACCTGGGTGAACAATGGTCAGTATCACACAGGCAACTTCCTTTATAATGCTGCCAGTGATGAGGTTATCAACAACTGTCGCCTGACTGTTGACGAGAACTTTAACATGAATCTTGGTGATAATCCTGGCAACGGTAACTTCAAAATGGATGCAGGCGCAGGTGTCGTAACAAAGAACTTTAATGGTGGTGGAAACTGGAGTGGAACATACGCCGATATATGGAGCACTGCCCAGGGTGGTCCATTCTATATCTACATGGGTGCAAACTCTGTATTTAAGGTAACTGAGACTGCTACGATGAACGCCACAAAAGCTAATTATGGTATCTATGGCCCAGAGAATGGCGGTTATGCAGTATTCCAGGCTAAGAATATTGTTGCTGGTGCAGCTAACCAAGGTTACGAAGTTACTTATGGTGGCAACTTGTATGTCTCTGCAGATAGTCACTTTGCTAATGGCTACTCAGGTCAGTATCCCTATATTGATATCAAAGGCAATGCCAAGATTTATGCTCCTGAATTCGAGGATGGCCTACCTGCAGTTTCTATCCCTGAAACAGAATGTAATCCTGGATTCGGCAGTGCCGATGAAATTAAGAAAATCCGTGTGATTGCTGAGGATTTGAATGCTAAAGAAAGCAAGACTTTTGAAGGAGGTTCTGACTTTGACTTTAATGATGTCGTGTTCGATGTGATCTGGAACAAAACTAAGGGTACAGTTTCTATCGAGGTTCTTGCTGATGGCGCTGAATATACCATGTATATTGGCGGTACTGAGGCTAGTGTTGGTGATCGCATGACTGTTAATGAGATGTTCTCAGAGGCAAATGGTGTGGAAATACCTAAAAATATATACCCCAATACTGGAAAAGAAGAAGGCGCTCACAAAGCATATAAAACATATACCTTTACATTAAACAACGACGAATGGTCGGGTACCGAAATAGGTCCGATTGCCAAAAGCATTTATGTCCGTGTCATGAAGTCTGGCGATCTGGTAACACTGGAAGCAGAGAAAGGTATTGCTGCTGGTAAGATTGCCGTTGATCCTAACTTTGACTGGTGCAACGAGAATCAACCAATTGAGGGAAAATATCCTTTGTTCCCAGATTATGTTAAAGGAAGGGTTGCTAATTTCGAATGGTATTAATAAATAACATCAAATACTTATATACTAATAATTTCTGAGGAGGCATCTGCGTGAGCAGGTGTCTCTTTTTTTATGGAATAGCTTTGTAATGTTGTAACTTTGAGGCTACGCCTCGAAGATAGGCTGCACTATCTTTGAGCTTCGCTCGAAGGTACTCACGCTCGGATTTTCTCAAATAAATTTGGTAAATCTCTCACTTATTCGTACCTTTGCAGGCAATATGGTATTGAATTACATTTGGATTGCGTTTTTCATCATCGCTTTTGTGATTGCGCTGGTGAAACTGGTGTTTCTGGGAGACTTCGATGTGTTCCCAGCGATGATGGATTCCACGTTTTCATCGTCAAAAACAGCCTTTGAGATCTCGTTGGGGCTCACAGGTGTGTTGTCACTCTGGCTTGGTATCATGAAGATCGGCGAGAAGGGTGGCATTGTGAATGTATTGGCCAAGGTGCTGAGTCCTGTCTTCGTGAAGCTGTTCCCAGACATTCCCAAAGGGCATCCTGTGACTGGCTCGATCTTCATGAATATCGCAGCGAATATGTTGGGACTGGATAATGCTGCTACACCCCTCGGACTGAAGGCAATGGAGCAGTTGCAGGAGCTGAACCCCAAGAAGGATACAGCCACCAATCCGATGATTATGTTCCTGGTGCTGAACACCAGTGGACTGACGCTAATACCTATTTCTATTATGGTGTATCGTGCCCAGATGGGAGCAGCCCAACCTACGGATATCTTCATCCCCATCCTGCTGGCCACCTTCTTCTCTACGCTGGCAGGTATCATCATCACCAGTCTTTACCAGAAGATCAACCTGCTGAACCGTACGATGCTGTTCACCCTTGGCGGAGCAGCCTTAGTGGTAGCAACGATTATCTGGGGCTTCGGACAGATGGACTCTGTACTGATGAATAAGGTGAGTACCACTTCTGCCAACATCCTGCTGATGACAATCATCATCGCCTTTATCGTAGCAGGTATGCGCCACAAGGTGAATGTATATGATGCCTTTATCGAAGGTGCGAAGGAGGGGTTCACAACAGCAGTAAGAATCATCCCCTACCTCGTGGCTATTCTCGTTGGAATCGGCGTTTTCCGTGCTTCTGGCGCAATGGATATGCTAATCGACGGCATCAGATGGGGCGTAGAGGCCTGTGGTGCCAACAGCGATTTCGTGGGGGCTCTGCCTACAGCACTGATGAAGCCGTTATCAGGCAGTGGGGCCCGTGGTATGATGGTGGATGCGATGACAACCTATGGTGCTGACTCGTTTATCGGGCGATTGAGCTGTATCTTCCAAGGTTCAACGGATACCACCTTCTATATCCTCGCTGTCTATTTCGGTAGTGTGGGTGTGGTGAAGACGCGTCACGCTGTGGCCTGTGGCTTGCTGGCAGATCTTGCTGGCGTCATTGCAGCCATCGCTATTGCATACTTATTCTTCAGTTAGACTATGGCAAATCTGAAATCATTAGCAAAAGACACAGCCATCTATGGCCTCTCAAGCATCGTAGGCAGATTCTTGAATTATCTGCTTGTGCCGCTTTATACGCATTACATGCCCAAGGACTCAGGCGACTATGGTGTGAGTACAAACATCTATGCCTATACAGCACTGATCCTTGTGCTGCTGACATTCGGCATGGAGACCACGCTCTTCCGTTTTGCCAACGATGGCAAATATAAGCCTGACACCGTATTATCCACAGCGATGGCTACCGTAGGCTCGCTCACGGCAGTCTTCCTGCTGTTAATCTTCGGTTTTATCGGTCCTATCAGTGGCGCACTTGGTTACACTGAGCATCCAGACTATCTGCTGATGATGGCTGTTGTGGTGGCCCTCGATGCCATTCAGGCCATTCCCTTCAGCTATCTGCGATTCCAGAAACGGGCCATCCGCTTTGCATCGCTGAAGATGCTGTTTATCGTACTGAACATTGCTATGAACGTGATCTACTTCGTGGTGCTGGGTAAGACATCTGTGTTCTACGTGTTCTTCATCAATCTGCTCTGCACGAGTCTCATCACTTTCTTCTTCCTGCCAGATATGTTCCGTATCCAATGGAAGTTCGATGGACAGTTGTTGAAGACTATGTTCAGTTATTCGTGGCCTATCCTGGTGCTGGGCATCGCAGGCATCCTGAATCAGGTGGCTGATAAGATCATCTTCCCCTTGGTATATCCTGACGAGGCCCAAGCCAATGTGCAATTAGGTATCTATGGCTCCTGTGTGAAGATTGCGATGATTATGGCCATGATCACCCAGGCTTTCCGCTATGCCTACGAGCCCATCGTGTTTGCCAAGAGCAAGGATGCCGATAAGACGGAGTATTACGCCACAGCCATGAAGTATTTCATCATCTTCACCCTGCTGGCCTTCCTTTGCGTCATGGGTTGGATGCCTGTACTCAAATACATCATCGGCGCCGACTATCGCGAAGGCTTGGGCGTCGTGCCCATTGTGATGATGGCAGAAATCTTCATGGGTATCTATTTCAACCTCTCGTTCTGGTATAAACTGATCGACAAGACCATCTATGGCGCCTGGTTCTCATTGGCTGGCTGCATTGTGCTTTTTGCCGTGAATATCCTACTGATTCCCACATACGGCTACTGGGCTTGTGCATGGGGAGGTTTTGCAGGCTATGGCACAGCGATGGTACTGAGTTATATCATAGGTCAGCAAAAGAATCCCATCCCTTACCCGCTGAAGAGCATCGCTCTTTACTTCATTGCTGCGATGGTAGCATATGCTTTGATGGAATGGGGAGAAATCTATCTGCCTTCTTGGGGTTCGTTCCTTTTCAGCAATCTGATGATCTTAGGCTTCATTGTCATGATTATTAAAAAAGATCTGCCTCTTGCCAGATTTAAATCAAAAAAGTGCTAGCATTAATAGTAACAATTGCTAGCATTAAATGTAGCAAAAAATAAAATAAATAACATACAATATGAAGAAACTGCTTTTATTACTTTTTATCAGTAATTTTTCACTGCTCACTGTTCAGGCAGACGAGGGAATGTGGACGTTGTACAACCTGCCTAACGCCGTCTACGAGACGATGAAGCAGGAGAATTATGAGTTGCCCTATGGTGCCTTGTATCAGGGTGAGGACGCTGTGAAGAACTGCGTAGTGAACTTCGGCGGCTTCTGCTCTGGTGTAGTCGTATCGCCTGATGGACTCGTGTTTACTAATCATCACTGTGGTTTTGAGGCCATCCGCTCCCATTCCACCGTTGAGCACGACTATATGCTGAACGGCTTCGTGTCAAACTCCTACGAAGAGGAATTGCCCAACGAAGGACTCTTCGTGAGTTTTATGATTGAGCAGAAAGACGTGACGGCTTATCTTGACTCTCTTGGATTGAATACGCTTATCGAAGCAAAACGCGCTCAGTTTGTCGATTCCATCGAGAATGTGATGCAGAAGGACATCCGTCAGCAGGATTCAACGCTCCGCGTGGAGATCAAGCCCTATTATGAGGGAAATGCCTACTATCTGACCACTTATCGCGACTACAACGATGTGCGCCTCGTGTTCGCCTTGCCCAAATCGATGGGTAAGTTTGGCGGTGAGACAGACAACTGGATGTGGCCTCGCCAAACTTGTGACTTCAGTGTGTTCCGTATCTATGTAGATCCCAAGACAGGCGGTCCTGCTGAGTATTCAAAGGATAATGTGCCGATGAAACCGAAGAAATGGGCACCCGTATCGCTGCAGGGCTATGTGCCAGGCTCGTTCTCAA
>Ga0256407_10004963_pt1 | contig 21743 bp, 24 predicted proteins | sample RumenRJG_04DNA_FD_193489 | JGI IMG/M metagenome (GOLD analysis project Ga0256407, IMG submission 193489) | Bovine rumen microbial communities from Lethbridge, Alberta, Canada - RJG_04 | ecosystem: Host-associated > Mammals > Digestive system > Stomach > Rumen | place: Canada: Alberta... | reverse complement strand
TTAAACTATCTTCATATCCATTATCTACGGCCCAATTATAGAAATTTATTAAACCGTTTTTATTGCGTTTATTCCATTCTTGACACACAGTAATTCCCTTTTTACTATATAATGGATAATCCTTATGATTTACATCTTCACATCTGTTGTGCATTCCGCGCCATGTTTCATATATCCTTGTTTTAGATAATCCGTGTGTGGTACCATTTGGTACAGCATCACATCCACATGATGTAACTTTTCCCTCTCTTAATCTTGAACCTCTAACAGATATTGTTCTACCACATTTAGCACATTTGCAAACATACACAGCATGCTCGTCGTTAGCAGAATAATCTCTACTCATAACAATTAAACTTCCATATACATTACCAATTTCATTTATCCCTTTAGATGGCTTCTCGACACAATACTGACACTGTGTAACCCTTCCAGAAATAAGGTCTTCTTCACAAATTTCGAATATACCCATACCACAATCACATCTAACAACCCACATCACAGACTGATTTTCCTGTTTTGTTCCATAATATTTATCATCAGACCTTGCAATTACTGTTAAATGTCCATACCTCTTACCTGTTAAATCTGGCCTATTATCTTTAACATATTCTCCGTTTAGCTCCTTATACCCTGTCTGTGGAACTTCTCCCCTATGGTATCTCATAAATCGTGTTTTCATAAATAAAACCTCCTTTTTAAAAGTGTATATTTTTTACATAGATGTATTATATATTATAAAAGTTTACCGCCACTCAAATTTGAATGGCATAATGAAAGTATGTATTAGTTAATTGAATAAAAAATAAATCCTAAGGGGTATTTATATACCCCTTAGGACATAGAGTTAGAACAAGGTGATGACATAGGGATCTTTATCATAGATATATCCCATGAGTCGCCAATCATCGATTGAGCGCACTTCGATCCCTATAACTGGCAACCCGAATCTTTTTGCTCTCACGTATGCCTGAGAGCAGATTACATATTCCGTTCCAGGAATATGCACATCTGCTTCGCCATACTGAGTATACTTTTCGATCAGGTTCTCTTTATCTCCCATATTACACCTCCTTATACTCAGAGGTGGTGGAGGAAGCAGGAACATAGAGTTCCATTTCCTCCTTAAAAGGATCACCAGCTGCACATGCTAACTGTGCAAGCTTCATCATTCCATCTAATGTCGTTGCACCAGAAAGGAATCCAAACTTGTGGCAGAATTCAGCTTCTGCCACACCGGTGATCCCAGGCATTGTTTCCGCTGTTGCAGCCCACCATTCGGTGGGTACAGGATGTCTCTGCTCCTTGGTAACAGGGTCAGAAGGTACAGCCTGCATCTGCCAATGCCCTTCCTTTCTTGCAGACGGGAAGATGCAATACCAAATATCTGCAGCCTCCTCGTTTGCAAGCATCGTAGAAATCCACGGCATATACTTATCAAGTACAAGGACACGCCTGTACTTTCTGCCGTGGATCGCGTCGTTTACAGTTTTCTGTGCCAGCAACACGCTGGTCGCTCTCTGGATCTCGTTAACGAGTACAGAGGTGCAGAGGTCAACAGCCTCTGCAAATCTTGCGTCTGCCGGGATCTCTTCAAAACACCACCCCTGATTCATGTTACTCACGATATCAGAGATGGTAGTAAGAGACACCATACTGCCAGTTTCCTGATTTTTGTCATCCATAATGGAGACAATTGCCGGAGCCGCCTTTCCATTATCAGCAGCATCGATCCCCTGAATCAGGAATTTGTCCACATAGTTACAGACTGCCGTGATGAGATCAGATCTCTCATCATTGCCGAGGTCATCAACAACATCCTTGATGACCCCATACACAGCTCCTCTGCAATATTCTGCCCATAACAGCCCTGCAGAGGCATAAGGTACGCCATTCTCACGTACCCTAACCTCTTTCTGGTGGTGGTCAAAACATCCACCACCAATATCGTAGATGATCGAGATATGATCATCTACATAGGGAGAAGGATTATCCGTTCTGATGATCTTCACATCAAAAGTGTCTAAGAAGGAATTATACCAGATCATGAGGATCGAGGTCCCCATGACCTCGTCAGCGTGAAACTTCCCATTATGAGTGACAAACTGAACGGGAATCTTCTTTTTGGTGTTTTTCATATTACTACCTCCTGGTAGATTTTATGCTGGTTTACTAGCTCCTATGAAATTTTTAAAACCGGTGGTGTTATACTCGACCACTCCCGAGTTGGAATATGGATTAAATATACCCTTTTAATACTTTCTTACCTTTAACACCATATTCCATTTCAACTAAATAAGCTGTTTCAGATCCAAATCCCCACGACTTATCACTTTTCCGAATTTCTTCATATTTGTTTTCTGCTTCTTCCAAATTGCAGAAAACATATGCTGGAAATTCAGATGTGTTGGGCCAGTCGCCCTGGTCTGCAGAATACCATTTTGACCCAACTAAGTAAACTTTTCCCATGACTACCTCCTTTTTAAAAAGGGTTTCTATTTAGTTTCATGATTATATTATCTAATTAAATATAAATATTTTTTAATTATTTTAAACTTTTCTCTATCTTAGAAAAAAGATAGTGAGTGGTTGTTCACCACTCACTACAACGATATGGTTTACTGCGAATTGGATTGCGTAATTTTCTCAATCCCTTTTGTTCAATCTGCCTAACCCTCTCTCTTGTTACATTATATTCAGCACTAACATCTGCTAGTGTACAAGGTTCCCCCTCGAATCCAAATCTAAGAAGAATTACATTTTTTTCCAAATTACTAAATGGTTTTTCTGATATCACGCTAATTAGTATTTTTCTAATCTCATTGTTACAAATAACATCATCTACAGTGTAATACTGGTTATCCAATCCAGTTTCTATATCAACAAATAAAATTGATTTAAGGTATTGTGTTTTCATTATACGTGTATAATATCTACTCAGTCCAATTAATATATGTAGTATTTTGTTAGTACCATATTGATAATTTGGATTATCAAATTTTACAATAAGATAAAGATACATAATGTATATATTTTGAATTACATCCTCGTCTGTGATTTTCCTCGTTTTGATAAAATTATTTACCACATTTATATGTTTTTCAGCATATTCTTTTTGCTCATCTGATAATTTAGAAAAATCATCAATTCTATCATATTCGTTAAATAATACATAATAATTCCGATACCATTTTCTGTTACGTTTAATAGATTCTATTGCCTCTTCAATATCAGAATGTTTTAATATCATTTTAACTTCATCGAGATCTGCATTAAATATATCACATATTTCCAATAAGGTACCAGTTATTCCTTTATAAGTATAAAATTTTGTTCTTTTTTTAATTAGTGTTTTCTCATCATCATAATCAATCATTTTGATATATCCTTCTCCTTTTTGATTTATTTGATATTTAATCTTATCAATATTATGATATCTAATCAAAAACTTTTAAAAAATAATATTCTAAAAATTTTATTTAAAAAATAAAACAATGGGTATCAGTATTGCTATCGTCTATCGCTAGAACAATACTAACAGTAAAATCATAATGAAAACTTATTAATAATTAGCCCAATATGGATTAACTAGTGAAAGGAGGAATTTTGTGCTCAGTAGAATTATAAATGTGGATTACTTTACCACTTTTATACAAGTATTAAAAATGCTACCTATATTAATATTTCTTATTATAAGTAATATTGTATCTGGTACTATTAATTCTATTATTAATGATAACTTAAAATTTAATAAAAAGAAATTTAAAGATGGTATCATTACTGCTATAGGAGCTTTATTTTGCATTACGTCTCTTTCCATAGCATTTGATGTATTAGACTTAAGTAATATTGGATTCACTCCTGTAACCATTGTATCTACATGTGTTCTGGTATATGTATTTAAAATAGCTAATAATCTGGTTAAACTGCTTCATATAGATAAGATTATTAATATAGAGAATCCATACCCCCATTCGGATGACCCATTCAATCCGTTTGATTGTGTGACTATAGATACAGAAATCGGAGAGGAAGAAGATCTTCCTGCTAATGATAAGATTTCTATTAATAATGCCGTCAACAATGTCAATGATAAGATATTAAATCCTAATATTGACATAATAGAGTAAAGGAAACATGCTATTAATATGAGTAAATTTTATATTTATTGTGGAGGAACAATAATGAATGTAGATAGAAAAATTGGTTACATTATAAATGAATCTGCAGGTAATATGACTGAAGTTAGAATGGTTGGTGAACAATCTAACAGAGTTGTTGCAGAAGGTGTTTTGCAGACTGGTAACCAGAAGAATAGAAATGGGAGAATATATCGCACATCTGATTTAGCTAGAGAGATTTCTGCTCCTAGACAGCAAGAATTATTAGCACATGGCCAGATGATTGGTGAAGCTGGTCATCCTATGACATCTGATTTAATGAGACAGCAGACTATTGACCCTAAGTGTCAATGTGTGCGTTATCTTAAGTTCTGGATGGAAGGTGATAATGTAATGGGTAGATTCAAGGGTACCAATAATGATCTTGGTGAAGCCTTTGATAGAGATCTTAGAGAAGGATGCCTACCTGCATTCTCATATAGAGGTCTTGGAACTATTGCTGAAACCCCTGAAGGATCTATTGTAGAAAACAATAAGATGATTACATATGACTATGTGATTTATCCATCTCATCCGACTGCATATACAAAAGGTATAGTTTCTGAGTCCTCATTAATTACACCTAAGAGTAATGTAGAATCTATAATCAAAGAATCAAATAGAATGGATGCATCAAAATCATTCATTCATAGTTTTACTAATGAAGATATTATTAGATCAATTCAACAGGAATCTGCAAAAGATTATATCAAAGATAAGTCTAAGAATTATCAATTAATTAAAGAATTTTATGATTTATCAAATGCTGCTACTATGGATATAATCTCACCAAATAAGATTGCAATCACAGAATCTGGTATTGGAACTATTATAATGAATATGGATGATTATATTCAAAAAGAAATACTTGGAATTTAAAAAAATAATAAGGGTAGGGAGATTAATCCCTACCCTTATTATTTATATTAAGTATAATTCTCATTATACTCATAACAATCATTAGCAATAAGAGTATAATGTACGTCTATCGCATTTATCCCATTGATACCTATAAAATTATTTATATTAGTACATATTTCTTTCCTTATATCGTTTATGGTATCTTGTGATTCACCATTAGCACCAATTTCAAATACAAATTCTAATTTAAAAGTCTTCATCTTCGGTTAATCCTTTCATAATAGTGTATGAACACAATGAAATATATAATGTTATCCCTATCCTTATTTTTATTTTAATACTTGTTCTATTGCATACCAATGTTTAGAATTCTCGATATCGTTAATAATCGTATCTATATATTCATTGGCATCTTTTTCTGGAATGATTATTTTTAAATTAAAATATATTAACGTTAATGTAGAATAATACATTGTTCTTAATAATTTTGCATTAAAATAATGATTATGCTCATTTACTAATTCGTATATAGAGTTTGATCTTACAAGAATATCTCTACCATCCAAATCTGTAGAAATACCAAAGAATACATCTGCTTTATCTGAATATCTATATAAATACAACCCAAAATACAAATCTGTATTATTACCATCTTCTTCACAATATGATATTTTCATCACATCTATATTCATATTTGAAAATGGAATTGGCGTATCTAATATTGTTATATTATCACGGTTTAATATTAATATATCCATTTTATCACCCTTTCACATCATATTTTAATTTCTGTATTTCTTTTATTTTCACTCCATATAGTGATTTAATTTCCTTCCATGAACTAAGATCTATGAGATATCCGATGTTTCCATTAACTGCTTTAGTTAATTCATCAACAGCATTTGGATAATTTTTGTCATCCACATCTATATTAAACTCAATTTTAAATGTCCTCATAATCTTCTCCATAAATGCAGTTCTTAAATCCTTGATATGTTCTACTAGTTCCTCTTATATAAGGTGAAGTAAAACTACTTACTGGTGCTACTTCACAATAATGCTCAAACCTCTTAAAGTTTTTGACTATCATATCAAAATACTGTTCTGCAATTGGTACTGGGATGCTTATATTAAATGTATTATATACATTCATCAATAAAGCATCATACATTGTTCTTAATACAGACCTATTCAAATATGCTACACCACAGGAAAACATTTCTGAGAGTTTACTTGATCTAACAATTAAAGGAAATCCATAATTATCTTTAGAAACACCAAAGAACAAATCATTTAATCCTTTTGCTGTAGTATGTGTACATAATGAAATATATATTGTATCTTTACCTGTACACATTATTTTCAATACTTTTAAAATATTATTAGAAAATGGAACTTCTACATCAATAATATCAATGTTTAATGTATCTGATTTGTAAATCAATTTAAATTACCTCCTTAAAATACTCTATTCAATTATATAATATCTAATTATTATATAATTTAACGCCTTAAACTCAATACAAAAACTATTAAATAATTATGTATAAATTTAGATGGAGGTAATTATGGCAGCATATACAAATAATATGTCTGATCTGCTTAATAAAGTGGAAAGACGACTAGGTTTAGTTCCACTTACACCATATCTCCCTGAAGCATATAATAAAGAAACATGGGCAGATATAATAAAAACTGATACATTAGTTACGTTTTCTCGTTTTTATCCACGAAAGATTCCATTTAGAGTTACTCCTAAAACAGCTCCTAAGAAAAATGGATGGTATTATATAGATGAATCATATATAGGAAACCAAAAAATCTTAGGAATAGGTGATTTAGATTGGACAGCATTCTCTAATAGATCGCTTGGGTTAGCCCAACAGTTTGGATATGGATTACCTGATGTTGGTATGACCAATTTTTCTATTGAAGATATACAGACATTAACTATGAGAGCAAACTATGCTTCTTTATTTAATAATAACGTATATCCAGAATTCCAAGAGCCAAACAAATTAAGATTACGATCTGTTGGTAATGATGATGTACATATAGGTGAATTTACAATTAATCTATATATAGTTCATCTTGATGACTTAACAACAATATCTGCAACTAAAATGGAAACATTTGAAGCATTAGCACAAGCAGATATTGCTTTATATTTATCTAGAAACCTAAAATACTGGGATGGGTTAGAAACTGTATTAAATACAGTGGATCTTAAATTAAATAACTTAGAAGATGAAGCATCTAAGAGAGATAATATTATAGATAAATTAGAACAAAGTTATGTATCTGGTGGAAACGAAGCTATTCCTATTATGATGACAGTATAATTATGAAAACTGGGATGGGAATATATTCCCATCCCATTTACATTTAAGTAATAGCCTATTAAAGTATAGGAGGAATAGATATAATGGAATTGATGTATGAATCTTCAAATGATATAGCATATGGTGAAGATAGTATGTATGATAATACATATGCTAAAGATAAAAATGTATTAAAAGAATATACATATAGAGATGCTGCAACTAAAGAAGTTAGATATGGTATAATGCCAAAAAGAGAACCAGTAACCTTCTATATGAATCCTGGTACCACATACATAGTTCCAGAAGGATATCATACTGGTCAAAGTAAAATTATAGCAAAAGGTATTGATTTATTAACTCCTGGTACAGCTACAGCTGGAGATATACTGAAAAATAAAGTAGCTTGGGTTAATGGTAACAGAATTGTTGGTACATACCAAATGCTAGATACATCTGGTACAGCGAAAGCATCTGATTTACTATTGGGTAAAACAGCATGGGTTAATGATGTTAAAATTACTGGTACAATACCAACTGTTCAATCATCTACAGAGACTTTAAATTGTGGTCAGACATATACCATACCATATGGTCTTCATGGTGGAACTGGTAAAGTTAAAGCAGCATCGTTATCTTCACAAACTCCTGGTACAGCAACATCTGCTCATATATTAAAGAATTATACAGCATGGGTTAATGGTAGCAAAATTACTGGATCTTTATTAAGCACACAAGAAGTTATTTCTGATGCAACAGCTGTAGCGCCAGAAATATTAGCAGGAAAGACAGCATATATATCTACAGGCAAAGTTTCTGGTACTATGCCAAATAATGAAGGAATAGCAGATAAAAGATTATATTGTGGAGAGTCATATACAGTTCCATTAGGATATCATGATGGACAATGTACTATTACTGCTGCTGATTTAGCTTCTCAAACACAAGCAAATGCTTCTGCATCACAGTTATTAGAAGGTAGAACAGCTTGGGTTAATGGTATCAAAATTACTGGTACCGCTAGATTTGTTGTTGCAGAAGATACAGAAGGTACTGCAACAGAATATGATATCCGTGATGGAAAAACAGCATGGGTTAATGGTACTAAAATTACAGGTAAATCTGTAAATGATTGTGTTGCATTTATGGATGTAAAATCAAATAGAGATAATCCTGCTAATGGTGAGACTATTTTATTAACCCATAACTGGAGATTTATAAAGATGGCATTGGTAGATGTGTTTAAAATATCTGATGATACATTATATAAACAATATCGGTATAATAATATAGAAAATGGCTCTACAATTAGACAAACAGAATTTGTAATATCTAGTGTTGGTGGAGGAATAGGTTTAAAAATAGATCCATTAGATTCCACAAATTATTATTTTAGAGTAAGTGCATTTGGGTATTCAATGATGTAATTGGAGGAGAATAAATATGCCATTTACAGATACACTAAAATATGTACAAGTTGTCAGCGATGATTCTGGGCTACTATCAGCTGTTCCAGAAGATGTTGTGGATGGTAAGATATTTATAGGTAAAGCTAAAACCTTTAAAACTGGTACATTACCTAAATTACAAGAACACGAAACTGATATTCTTTTATCTGCTGGAGATTCATATACTGTAGAATATGGATTTAATCCAATAGAATATGATGTTAATGTAAAAACCTTATCTGAACAGACTGTTGGCGATGCATTACCAGAACATTTATTAGTAGATAAAATTGCATGGGTTAACGGTGTTGAAATTACTGGCACTATGCCGGATAATGGGGCTGATAATCATACTCTAATGGCTGGTGAAGCATATACTATTCCATTAGGGTATCACAATGGAATGGGCGTGATTAATTGTCCATCATTAGCCGCTCAGACAGCAGCAACTGCTTCTAAAGAGGATATACTACTTGGTAAAACGGCTTGGGTAAATGGTGAAGAAGTTACCGGTATAATGCCAGACAATGGTTCTGTATCACAAACTCTATATTGTGGGGAAACATATAATGTTCCACTAGGATATCATGATGGTAATGGTTCTATAATAGCTGCATCTTTAGCTTCTCAAACTCCTGGTACAGCTCATGATTATGAAATGGTTCAAGGTGTTATTGCATGGGTAAACGGTGAAATGGTTACTGGTACAGTACCAACAATCCCACAGTTTACTCATAGATTAAGAATAGATGCCTCTGGATATAGTAGTTATACTGTTCCAGCTGGGTTCCATGAAGCTGATAGTACTGTATATGTATCTATATCAACCATGAATGGTTCTACAATTGCACCTGGAACAGATGATATAGTTATTGAAACTAATGGAAGTTATTTATATGGTGATATTATTGTAAAGGGTGTAGATGCATATGAATATTGGCAACATGATTCAGAAACGCCAACAGAAATATTTTTACCTAATGATACGTCTATAACAGGTACAGATAAAGTAGAACTATATAGATGTGAAGTTCATAACTGGAGAGATAATGCTACTATAAACTCATATGGTATTAGACTCAAATATGATGGAAATATTTATGATGGGTGTTTATTTATAAATAATCTTGGTGATAGCACTTTAGCCGGTAATACTAGAGCTACTAGAATGAATATTGGGTCTAATTCTTTATATCTTACTATAGAATTAGATCCTGAAACTAAAGCTCATGTGTTCTATTTAAATTCAGATTCACTATCTGATACTGCTAATATAACTGATGTAAGAATAGAATCTTTATTAGATCTTCGTGTATTTGGTGAAGAAAGGCACACCCCTGATCCAATCTTACCTGAAAATGAAAATTATGTGGACTATGATGTTACAGAAGATGAATTTATTCAGAAAGTATATTTAGATATTGTGTCTAGTGGTCATTATACGTTAAAAGATGGAGATTCTAAGCACATTGCTCCAACTACAGCTTTAACAATGATAGACCAAAATGGTAATTATGTAAATATATTAGAGATCTATTATGAAGCAGAAAATTCATCTTTGGATAATTATGATATACATCAATATATTGTACTTACATATCTAGATGAACCTGGTATATATTATAAAAAATATTTTGATGTATCTAAACCTATAAATGGAAGCAGAACCACTACAACAAGATATACAAATATAAACACTACTTGGTATGAGCCTATAGAAACTGATTATTCATCTGTAACTGAATTTCCTATACAAGGATTAACAATTAGCTATCCATCCAATATAGATAGAGATACTGTATCAATACTATATCATATATCTAATAGTACGACCTCAGATGAATACATTAATAATATAACTAATTTGTTTGATAATGTTGTTACAAGTGTATATTATACAAACATAGATGGATTCTCTTATAATATAGAACCAACATCTGATCTTATTGTAACAGATCAAGATGGATTATTATTAATAATAGACTCTATATATAATGAAAAAGATTTTGTTGATGGAAAGAATATATTGGTATATAGTATTACCCTTCATTATGCTGATATCCCTAATACAAAATATAAAATGTATATAGAATATAATCCAGATACAAATGATTCAACTGTTTCATTCTACGAAATTATAGATGGATTGGAATCTGTTATATCTAAAACAAATTTCCCAATTGAATATCTATATATCAAATATCCTGCAGAAAAGAATACAGAGGTATATAGTAAATCTGTATATGATATTATGGATGCATCAAATCCAGATAATATAGCAATTAAATTTATTGATGATCTTGTTCGTAGTTCTCATTACACAAAAACAGGATCTGATACGAATTATACATATGAACCTAATGTGAATATACATGTATATGATCAAAATGATGAAGAAATTGGATTAACCGGTATACAATATATAGAGAATACAAATACAATAAAATATATTATAACCTTATATAAAGATTATGATAATAGTATAAGTTATATTCGTGAGAGTACATATAGTATTGGAAGTGGTAATATATCTTATTCTTATTATATCACAGATGGTGAAACAACAACCATATATAATGATGAATCTGAATTCCCAATAAAAACTGTAAAAATGCTATATGTTCCATATATAAGCAGCTATCATCCATATGATATGACAGCATATTTTTACTCAGAAGAATTAACTAAATTATATGATGATATTATAAAATTCAGGCGATATAAGAAATATGACCCAAGTGATGAATCTAATACAAGAATAGTTCCAGATAATTGTATAGAGGCAGACTATAATAATAGAAAAATAGTTATATTGTATATAAATAGTAATCTTAATGAAAATATATATACAAGAGAAATATCAATGTATTATGAAGATGAACCAAATATAGTATATGATAGATTATATATAGGAACTAATTCTAGCGCAACAACAGAAACATTTACATCTACCGATTTAACCACATCTACTGTAACATCATATGATCGTGATACATATCCAATTAAGTCTATTGGCGTATCATATCCTGCATACTAAAGAAGGGAGAAAAGTTGTGCTCAAAACATATGAAGAGAGAGGATTAAAATCTGTAAATGAACTCATTTCAATGCTCGAAGAGACATTAAACTATCTTGAAAAAGCAAATAGTAGTAATCTTGGTGATTTTACAGATGCTGGTAAGATAGTAAATGCTGGATATAATAATTATACTCTTTATTGGAAATGGTATAATGAATTAAAATACGGTAATTATCAGGCACAAGCATATTGTGCTGGATATGTATCTATCATGCTCTGTGTTGCATTTGGACATGTAACTGCTGAGAAACTACTTCATGGAAAAACATATATCAACTGTCAAGTTGGATATAATACATTTAAAGCAGCAGGAAAGATTGTATCTAAACCTAGAATCGGAGATGTGATATTCTTCTGGAATAATAGCCTTAATAGATATGGCCATACTGGATTTGTTGTTGGTATAGATGAAACCGGATATACTACCATAGAAGCTAACACATCTGCTGGTAATGATGTTGTTGTTAGAAATGGTGGTGCTACTTGTAGAAAGCATTATACGTATAGTGGTAGAACAGTAGCATTTGGTAGAATTGATTACGAGAACTATGGTATTGCTCTCTATACTGAATCTTTTAGTATTAAAACTTATAATATTGGAACAGGTAAAAAGGGTTTACTTATGACATCTACCATCAATGTAAGAAAGACCCCAAAGACTGGTGAAGTTATTGGTTCTATTAAAGCTGGAACTGCATTCTATCCAACATTAAAGACTTTCGTTAACGGAGATGCTTGGTTCTTTGTACCAGATAAGAATGGTTGGGTTTCAGCTAATTATTGTACTGGATGGATACAAGAGAAAGATTATGATGGAAAATGGTGGTATGTATACGCTGGATATACATATGATATAAATAGAATATCTATTATTGACGGTGTGCCATATTACTTTGATTCTAGTGGATATATGTTTGTGGGTACTATCACATTTACTACAGATGAGAATGGAGCATTAAAAATGTGATTTTAGGAGAGGAAGGTCCATGGATGATGCAAATAAATCACTAATACGTATATATAACGCTAAATCTGAAACTGGCTCTGATACAATATATTACGTTTATGATGAAAATATAGAGGTTCTATATAAGATTAGTGTATCAGATCCAATACTTGTTAGAATAGACATAAAGCCTGCCACATATAATGACTATACCATAACAGAAAATACCATTGATACATTCTGTGAAAAATTTGGAGCAAGTAAGATATATACTTTATATATAGACGAAAATAAAAATTATATTATTAAACGAGAAGCTAGATCATCGTTACCATACAAAAAATATAAAAAGAATATGAAAAGTATTATATCATATAATGAATATAATACAGTAATGGAGCAATATAGTATATGGTTATTTTCTAGATTAGAATATATACTTAAAAATGGATAAAAATAAATGGGGATGGGCTAATAAGCCCATCCCTGTATTATATTTAAAAAGTCTCTTTTTTTAATTGTATACTATATATATGAGTAAACTAATGGGAGCTCCAAAACCACTTTGGTGCTTATTTTACCCTTACCCCTAAGAGGGGAGAAAGGAGGTCCTATGAATATGAAAGGACTTATCGGCGTTGTTATCGAAATTTGTTGGATGATTGCAACATATGCAATCATTGATTCCATGAATGTTGCCCTAAGAATGGGAGTCGTTTCATGGATCGAAGTGCTTATAGTGGTGGGAGTAAACTTCATTCCACTGCTGGTAGCATTTGGGCTTTTACTTCAGGCCCTTGATCCAGCAAAACGGCGTAAGCGCCGGTAAAAATAAAACGGGGGATAGAAACATCGTCCCCCGTTTTATTTTTTAAAAACAGGAGACCCAGTGCCAGTGACACCCTGGCACTGGGAAGCATGAAGGAAAACCACAAAGACGCAAGCAACGACCATAACTGATTACGCCAGATCAGTCAGGCAGGAGAAGGTAGCGAGGGTACAAAGAGTGGCATCTACTACAATGTACCTTTACTATATTGTTAATTATTATAATTGTACAATATTAGTATATGTAACACCTTTCCTATTATCTAGTTTAGACATTCCCACACTGCTTAATGGAAATCCAGATATATTATCAGATATGATCTGTTCAATATCGATAAATGGTAATAACCATTTTGGAACAGGCGTGTCTTTAGGAATAGCTATAGATGTTATTACCCCTTTGAATATATCTTTTACCGGTTTTTCCCATATCATTGCCACAGATTCTGGATCTATTAGTTGCTTTATTTTTTCATATACTTCTGGATAATCATCCTTTATTTTTTCTACTGTAGACATTCTTATATCTATTTTAGCTATATCTACAGAGTTTCTTTCGTTTAAATCTAATGCTGGTAAATCATCAGTCTTTATATAGTTCCATACTATAGAACCTTTAACACCTTGCTCAGATAATGGTGCAGCATAATGAGATGCGGATTTTACTGTTAAAGGTTTATAATATTTTTTAGAGCCAGAATTAACGTCTGTATATATCTGATTCTCTAATATAGATATATCTTTAAATATCTTTACTTGATCTATATAAGGAGCTTTTAATATATCTTCTAATAAGATACGCTTTAAAGCTTTTCTTGTTGTATCAGAAAAGGTGGTTTTTGCAATACAATCTATTCCTTTTATATCTGCTTTTCCACCAACTCCCAAAAAGTTTCCTTCTTGTACTCCCTGTAATGCGGCATAATGCTTCTTTACATCCATTAATAGAACTCTATACATATAGAATTCGTTTTTCATTTTTAATCTACACGCAGAATCTCCTCTATATGAAAAAGATTGTTTTGTAAAATCTATCATATATTGATTAATCACTGCATCTAATATATATGCCATTATATTGATAATACTAAATTTTAGATTATCTTGAGGTATTATCTCTAAAGCATTAGCCATTCTTTGTCTTTCAATTATCTCATCATTATAAAAATCATAATCTAATACTGGATCATCAAATGTAATTCCTGCAAATTGATTTGGATTAACTGGATCACTCCATTTATCAACCTCAAAGAATTCTATACCTTTAACTTTATCTGTAGGATCTATCTCTCTACCAGTTTTCTTATAGATATTTTCACAATATTCTACAATATCTATATTTTGATGCAATATTTTAAAATCATATCCCTTAACTATATCTAATACATAATGATACCATGCATCTAATGATACAAATGATGAATCTGTATCGGATATAATAGAGATATTCTTTACCATATTTTTATTTCTATCTATTCTATCTATAATCTGATAATTATAAAATACATATTCTAATAATAAATCTCTTAAATATACCAATGGCTTCTCTATTTCTGTTGGAGGTTTCATTGGTTCCATATATGGAGTCTTTAGATTAGATAATATATTGAATATTAATTCTCTACATATTCTATTATCCATGAAACTATATAAGTTATTCTTATAATATAACCTATTTAGCTCAACCTGAGAACAGTTTTGAATTATTCTCCATACAATATCTAAATCTTCCTCTGTTGGAATATATTTATATCCACATGTGATAATTAATTTATAAAAACACTCTTCTTTTGTAATTGGAGAATCTAATATAGCTCTATCATCAAATTTCCAATCACCTGCTTCCATTCTTACATTGTCTATGAATACTATTATTTCATCTAATCCACCAAATTGTACATTGTTAGATAAAAACATCTCAAAACACATTATGGCAGAAGATATCATAGATCTACCCATAGCTGTTATACTTGGTGCCACATGTAGATTATATATTATACTAAGATATAATCCTTCCAATCCATAAACTCCATTAGCATCAATCTTATCAAGGTTCTGGATTAGATTATATCTTTCAAACATATCTGAACCTTTTGGATATTTGAACATTTCTTTTTTATGGATTCCTCTATTAATTAAGAATCCATCTATAACATCGATTGTTGGGTTTGGTACTTCACCATGTTTTCTAAACAATACCCCATATGATGTTATAATAGGCTCTTTGGATAATACATAATCAGTCATCTGATTGATTGTTACATGAGCAAGCTCATTAGTATAATTATTATGCAATCTAGCTGGAGTATCTTTCCATCTCTTTTTAATACTATAATCTATAGCATAAGATAATTCATCTCCACTCAGCCATGGAAGGACTGAGTGGAGAATTCTCATCATTTGCTTTTTGTATTTGACTATAGTAGGAGATGATAAGTCAACAGACGTCATATCATGCCTCCTATAATAAATCAATATAATACTTTAAATCCGTGCTTTTCTCCCCAAGATGCAATTATCTCTCTTACTTTTTCGTTCTTAATCCTGGAAATTTTTACAGGAGATAGAATTAAGGCAATTGTAGGAACTCCTTGATGAGAAAATTCATACTTAATATCAATTATATCTCTACCAGAATAATATACTGACATCTTTGCTTTTGTATTAATAACATAATCAATTGCATCACTATCAGCCTTATCTGATTGAAGCTTAGGATATATAATAATAGTCTTTGGAATAAATAATCCGATTTTATCCCAATCATCCCATGAATCAAAATCAATCATATCTTGACCATTTATATCTCGTGGCCACCATTTTCCATCATTAAGATCTGTAGAATCTGAACCAGAATTACCACTGGAGGAATCTCCCCCAGTGGTATATCCAGAAATATCAGATTCTATATACACTTGGTTTACACCCATGTATATATCCTCCTTTATTTTTATTAATTATTAAAAAGTTCTTCTACATCACTCTTATCTGCTTCTTCTTCATCGCTAGGTGTTTCCACCTCTTCTGTAACCTTATCAATGGTATCGATAATCTCAGAATCGTCTGTTTCAACCTCTTCCTGGGTTTCAGCTTCTTCATCATCTTCGTCATCGATAAAATCATGGCTAGGAGTCTGAAGCTTGATTGTATCAACAATGCTCACATTATCCTCGTCTCCTGCAGCAAACTGTACAAGATCAATTCCCCAGTTATTGAAGAGAGAAGGATTGCTGTCAATCATCTGCTGTTTGATATCCATATACTTCTGATCAGTGGAGAAGTATGCCTGATATCTCTCAAAGAAGTACATGATACGAATAGCGATATTGTATGAATACAGCTTAGTGTTAGCCTGGCACTTAGCAAGCTCAGAAAGAATATTCACAAGGAAGCTAATACGATTTCTCTTATCGTATGTGTACCCTTCCTTCTCGAACCATTCAGACACATCGGCCATAGAGACTCTGCACTCTTCTTTGGTGGGCTTTCTACCCTTACTGCTCATCTCTTCTCTAAGCTCATTAATATCATAGAGACGATCTTCCAGTGCATTCGCTACCATAAGAAGAAGCTCAATATCCTCTGAGCGATTCTTTTCGAGTTCAGCCTTTTTTGCTTCTCTAGCATCTCTCATCTTCTTTGCGTAATCGTTGTTAATAGACTTGGATTTCATGTTGTATGCCATTGCAAATTTCCTCCTATAGATAAAAATAATATAATAAATAAAATATCTTTGTATAATTAAGTTGTATGGTGTGTAAAAGTTAATTTAAATAAATCAACATTTGAATAAACATGTAAATCAAAACCCAATGGTATTTTTATACATAATTATAATATGTAATTAAAATACAAATTAGTAACAATTTAAGGAGGAATCTTATTATGGGTCTCTTTTTAGACGAATCTTATGATACGCCAGATTGTGATATCGATGCTCTCGTAGAAATGTTTCTTATTGATGATATCTCCCGTCTCAATGAATCTCAGAGACAAGATTTCTGTAAGCCAGGTGGAATTGCAGATGCTCTGTATGAAGCTAAGGTTTTCAAGAATAAGAAGACTATTGTTAGGCTTTCTAAGCAGTCTGACCTTGAGAGACGTGAGATGATGGCAGCTATGCAGCTTGCAAGAGAAGCAAAAGATCCGCTTTGGACTAAGCTTCATCTCAACAGAATCAAAGAAAAGGAGCTTCTTAATAAGATTAGCGCTAAGTATGGTGCTAAGGCTAAGAAGTCTGCTATTATTGGACAGAAGAACTATGTTAAGAAGATGAAGTCTGTGAAGACGGTTCCGGCTAGTTTCATGGCAGCCGGTGGTGCAGAGAGAGTGTAACTTGTAAACCTTTTTATAAATTTGAAATTACTTCCTGTGTTCATGGTCTTTTCTCCTTTTTCAGTTTATAGGGTGATGGGGTTTAACTCCCATCACCCTATAAATTATGCCAAAAACAATATAATAATTGAACATAAGTGAGGTGTAAAATAATGCCACGTTTGCCTGATCCTGGATCTTTTCCCCTCACATTGAGGAGTTTTACGTCATATTCACCGCAACAATATGAATTATTATTAGACTATGATAATTATGAATTATATCTTGGTATACAGAATAATGAGATAAGATCCATATCTAAAGAAATATATGAACAGCTATTGAGGCTTAATATAAGAAATACCAAACTTAATGTTGTTAGTGAAGATATATGCATTCCAGCTAAATGTAATTTTTATAAAGGTGTTAAACTTACTGGAACATCAACGTCTGATACAGTATTTACAGAATCTGGAATAGAATATGCTAACGAAAATGATATATATGTAAATACAACTACTGGTAATGTATATCAATGTACTCAGCATGGATCACCATTTGCGGCCACTTGGGTATATAAACCTAATATAAAGATTCCGTCTTATATAATGGAAATTGCTGGATCTACAACTCCTATGAATGTAACTATATTTAATTCATATATTAACCATATGCATGCTCTTCCTGAATCTAAGAAAGATAAGGAATACAATTCTTTCTACTATATTATCACTAACAGAAGAGCTACGATAAGAAATGATTATATTCATAAGTGATAATAAGGAGGAAGAATAATGGCAACAAATAATTTCTTTGACAAGGCCATAAAAATATCAACTGGTTTTGGTCTTGGAGCACAACAACCATTAGACTCCAGATTAATTCTTAATAATAAAGAAGAATTACTTGGCCTTCCTGATATTAGGAAATATGTTGGTATGGTTGTTTATCTTATTGAAGATAAAGAAGCATATCGATATACCGCTGATGGTACATGGGAACCATCTGATGCTGCCTTTATTGTGGAAAACAGAGCTCCGCTGTCCACAGATGGTTCTGCTGGTGATTTATTTATAGATACAGCCACTACTAATTTATATATTCGCGACGTTACCGATAATACTACATTAGAATCTGATTGGATTTTTGTATGTAGATTGTCTGGAGAATATGGATCTGTATCATACGAAGAACAGTTTACATTTGCTGCAAATGAATGGACTGCATCTGGACAAGTATATACTGCATCTAAAGTGGTTACATCTTGTACTATTGATTCAAAGACAGATATTTTCTTATTTTTAGATCAAAATACCTTTGAAGCATATTTACAAGCAAATGTAACTGGATATACTCAAGATAATACTACTGGTAGAATTAGATTATATGCTACCAATATACCATCTGGAAGTATTACTTTTAATGGTAGAATTATTAAATATAGAAACTAATGAGGAAGGAGTACTACAATGCCTGATGATACAAGAAGAAAAGTACGTCTAGATATAATAGATTCAGAAACTAACGTACCTATAGAAGAAGTAGACCCATTAACCTCGGCAGATTCTGTAAAATTTGAAGATACTGGGCGTTATCTTCCAGAAGAATTAGATTATAGGTTACAATATACTAATAGTGAACCTGTTCCAACTACTATAGGAGGAATACCTAAAGGAGCAAGCTTTTCTGCAATGCCATATAATGAATTATTTACCAATTTATTATATGCTGATGCTAATATGCCTGAAGCTTCTCTTACGTGGACTGGCTCTGATGGTCTTATCATAGAGTCTGGTTTAACCACTAGTATTTCGGTTAATGTGGGATATACTAAAGCAAATAGAAATATTAGAACTCTTAAATTATATAAGATGACGGGATTAATATCTAAAGAAGATTTTGATATTAATTATGCCGTTCTTGTAAATGAATTTGATGTTGGTGATGGATCTACTGAAACTTGGAGTACCAATTTCGTAGATAATAATGCAATTATTAGAGATAATACAACATTTGCTGCTGTTGTAGACGATGGGTTTTATAGCTCTATATCTGATGTGGTTCAAATTAAATTTGTATATAATGTGTATGCTGGGATTATAAATTCATCCATTGTTCCAGATGATACATTAATATCATCTATAACAGAATATACAGCAGAATCTATATCAGATATAATCACAACAGATGAGTTTAGTCCATCATCCCAGTGTTTTGTTGTTATAGTTAAGAAAATAATGAGATTAAAAAGAATACTAGATCCTAATGGATTTATTATTACTGACTCATTTGATCATACAGAAGATTCTAATTATAATTATTATAAATCAAATCCTACTACACAGACCAATTTCGAGTTAAAAATTATTATAGAATCTCCATCGTAATTTTAATATCTCAGAGCTCCTTATATGGGGCTCTGAGATTTACTAGAAAAACATTTAGATAATCTTTAATCAAATTGCTTTGAAAGGAGTCTATTCATGGCAACGACTGAGAAACGCTGGGTTAGAATAGAAGACTGGAATGGTAATATCTATGTTACTGATGATACATCCAGTGGCTCTGGAGATACTAGTGGAACGTCTATAAATAGTGGTGATATTGGAAATCCTAGCGATGGGACAGATTATACAAACTGGACAGATGGAAATCCTCAAGATGATAATGATACTGCGTCTGGTAGATCTATTTTAGTTGTATACAATGATACCAGAGAAGTTACCATAGCATCAGTTCAATTTGACGATTTATCTTTTGGTCTTCATTCCGTGGTATTAAGACTAAAGAGTAGTATATATGGTAATAGAACAAATAGTACACTAAATGCCAGAAAAATAATTAGAGTAGATACACATTTTGTAAATAATGATACTGGATATACAAACCCAGCTACTTTATCTCAAACTTTTATATATGCTAAAAACTTTTCAAATTCATTATATACAGATATTGGATTTACTTTTGAATATAAAGGAAAACATGCAAATTCTATTGGATTAAGAATAGATATAAAACTTTTACCGGAATCATTAGCTACTATTACATTTGATTATGTAACTGTATTTAAAGCATATACTACATTTAGAGCTATTCCAACTGTAGATCAAGCAGCTTTACCAGAATTATTATATGCTACATTTAGAGCTAATGGATGGACAAGAGGATCTAATGGTGAATATACCCAATCTGTTAATGTTGCAAATTCTCCTATAGGATTCGAAAGTATGGCACCAACTGTAGGGTATTATAGGCCACCAACGCTTAATAAAGATGCAGATAAAAAAGCTAAAGCTGCATATGGACTAGTTTCGGAATTTGAAACTGAAGCTGGTAAATTAAAAGCAATATCCCCATTAAAATTACCCAAAGACGAATTCAATGTAGTAATTGACTTCTTAAAGGGGGATCAGTAATGTCAGAAAAATTACCAAAATATACAGCCAGGATTCCAATTATACCAGATTCATTATTTAATAAACAAGAGCATAAAATTAATGAATTGGTAATGGACAGAGAAAATTATGATATTTATGTAAAAACTGTAGATGGATATCATAATATCACTGGTACCATAAGAGAATCTGTAGAAGAGATCCAAGATGGATCTGTTGTAATTGAGTTGTGTACTGAAGATACTCTTCCCAATGTTAAAGATAGGAAGCGTAATCATTGGTATTATGTAATTACTAAATCTAAAGAAAAGGTTACAAATCAAGCTGTATCTATAAAGTATATATACTATGGTGCTGTAGATGAAACGTATTATGAAGATAAATCATATAT
>Ga0256407_10004958_pt1 | contig 21759 bp, 23 predicted proteins | sample RumenRJG_04DNA_FD_193489 | JGI IMG/M metagenome (GOLD analysis project Ga0256407, IMG submission 193489) | Bovine rumen microbial communities from Lethbridge, Alberta, Canada - RJG_04 | ecosystem: Host-associated > Mammals > Digestive system > Stomach > Rumen | place: Canada: Alberta... | reverse complement strand
CATTGTCGATTAGCTTTTCTGGATAGTATGTAAGCAGGAAGTAGCCAAACTCGTTTTTGATATTCTTCTCGGTAGTCTTCACGACAATAGCAGCGAAGCGCTGGTTCAGTTTTTCAATCTGCTCCATACCCTTTTGCTGTTCCATTTCATCTATAGTATTACCGTAGATATGCTCAGCAATGCGGTTAATCTCCTTGCCGATGGTCATTACCGAGTCGTTCAGCTCTTGCCACTGTTCGTTACATTTTGTTCCACCTACGCGTGAAGCTCCTGGCGTTTCTACCAATTTGATGCTGATGTTGCCAGGTTCTATGAAGAAGGGAGCGTTCAACTCGTTGCGCTTCTCGCTGTACACCATGCAGAGATAGGTCGAGTCAGTTTCACCGCTCAGTTCAAACTTGCCGTCCTTCACAATCAGCGTATCCGTGGGGATACCAGTCTGCAAGTCGTTGGTGATAAACAAAGTATCACCATCGTTCAGTCCCTCTACAGCACCGCTGATTTTATAGGTGTTAGAGTGGCATGCTGTCAGTGCAAGTACTGCTGCACTAAACAATATACTGGCTTGAAATGCTTTCATTATTGATGACTCTGCGAATAGTTTCTGCGAATAAGTCTGCTACGCTGAGTTGCTTTACTTTGGCACAGCGCTGGGTATAAGGGATGGAGTCAGTGAACACAATCTCCTCAAGGGCTGAGTTCTGTACACGCTCACTGGCTGGGCCGCTCATCACACAATGCGAAGCACAGGCACGTACCGTCTTGGCACCGGCAGCTTTCATCAAGTCGGCAGCCTTGGTGATGGTGCCAGCCGTATCTACCATGTCGTCGATAATCACCACATTCTTGCCTTCCACCTCACCGATGATTTGCATCGAGGCAACCACATTGGCACGGGCACGTGTCTTATTACACAGTACCAGTGGGCATCCCAGATACTTGGCGTAGGTGTTAGCACGCTTCGAACCGCCAACGTCGGGCGATGCAATGACGAGGTCTTCGAGATGTAACGTCTGCAGATAGGGCAGTATCACGTTCGAAGCATACAGATGATCGACGGGAACATCGAAGAAGCCCTGAATCTGGTCAGCGTGAAGGTCCATCGTAATGACGCGGTTTACTCCTGCAGCGGACAGCAGGTCGGCGACCAATTTGGCACCGATGCTTACGCGTGGCTTGTCCTTACGATCCTGACGAGCCCAACCGAAATAGGGAATAACGGCATTGATGGTGCGCGCTGAGGCGCGTTTGGCTGCATCAATCATGAGCAGCAACTCCATCAGATTGTCAGAATTGGGGAAGGTGCTCTGCACCAAGAAGATGTCGCGTCCGCGAATACTCTCTTCGTAAGACACGGCAAACTCGCCATCCGAGAACTTCGTGATTTGCAGTTCTCCGAGCGGACAGCCTAAGCTTTGGCAGATTTTCTCTGCGAGGTACGTTGTGGCAGTACCTGAAAAAACCATGTAGTTTTTATTAGCGCTCATCTCTTATGATTTGTTTTTATCCTATTGCTTTACGTATTTTGGCAAAGTGGTCTATCAGTGCCTGATAGTCCAACTCCTGATGGATGTTGAAACGGTTCCATAGGTCACCACTAATGACAACACCTCCGAACCCTAAATCTTTGGCCATACGCACATTGTCGAGATTCATTCCCCCTAAGGCATATACGTGTTTGTCAATCAGTCCTTTGCGTGAAGCCTCTTTCAGCTCGTCCATTGTGAACGTGGCCTTCTGGTCAGGTTCTGTCTGACTGTCGAAGATGTATTTCAACAGTACATAGTCGGCATTCTTTTTGGTGGCCTTGAGTTGGTCCAGATGCGTACATGTACGACTGATATGACCCTTGTAGCCACTGGGTGGAGGTGTCGTCTCGTTGTCGATATGTATGCCGTGCAACTTATATTCTTCTTTGAGATAGAAGTTGTCGTGTACGGTAATCTTCGAGTAGTATTCGTCTGGCAGCAGTGTGAGCAGTCGTTCCGAATACATAGGTTCAGAATCAGGCTTATACAGATGCAGGTTGTCCAGTCCGACTTCGAATAGTGAAGTCAGGATCTTATCTTCTTCAACGAAGAAGGTGGGCTGCGTCATGATAGCGAGTTTCATGCTCATCGTTTTAGTTTGCTGCTTCGAATTCTTTAAGGAATCTTACGTCGTTCTCTGAGAACATGCGGAGGTCGCTGACGCGATACTTCAAGTTGGTGATACGTTCAACACCCATACCGAAGGCATAGCCTGAATAGATCTTAGAGTCGATACCGCACTGTTCCAGTACGTTGGGGTCAACCATGCCGCAACCAAGAATCTCTACCCAGCCTGTGTGCTTGCAGAATCCACAGCCCTCGCCGCCACAGATGAAGCACGAGATGTCCATCTCGGCAGAAGGCTCTGTGAATGGGAAATACGAGGGACGCAGACGAATCTGTGTATCAGGTCCGAACATCTCGCGTGCAAACGACAGCAAGACCTGCTTCAGGTCTGTGAAGCTCACGTTCTTATCTATATATAGTCCCTCCACCTGGTGGAAGAAACAATGCGCACGGGCTGTAATAGCTTCATTGCGGTATACACGTCCTGGGCAAATAACGCGAATTGGGGCAGTCAACTTGCCGTCTTCCGTATGTATGTTCTCCATCACGCGGGCCTGAACACTCGACGTGTGCGAGCGCAACAGGATATTCTTGGTGACGTCGTTGGGATGCTGCGATACAAAGAACGTATCCTGCATATCACGGGCAGGGTGGTCAGCCGCAAAGTTCATCTTCGTGAACACGTGCAAGTCGTCCTCCACCTCGGGACCGTCGGCCAGCACAAAGCCCATTCGCGAAAAAATGTCTATAATCTCGTTGGTCACAATGGTCAGCGGATGGCGTGAACCCAGTTGGATGGGATAGGGTGTACGTGTCAGGTCGATGGCTTCCTCGCCTGTATCCTGTGTCTCCACCTCTTCACGTAGTTGGTTGATGCGTTCTGTTGCCAGTGTCTTCAACTCATTAATCTTCATGCCAACGGTCTTTTTCTGGTCGGCTGCAACCTCACGGAAGTCATTCATCAGAGCTGTAATCTCGCCTTTCTTGCTCAGGTATTTCAGTCTGAGCTGTTCTACTTCTTCCGCATTCTTTGCACTCAGTGTTTGTACTTCTTTCAGAAGTTCGTCTATCTTATCAAGTATCATAATCTTGGTGTAAAACGTGAATTTTGATGCAAAGGTACAAAAAAATTAAAGATTAGAGATGAAAGATTAAAAATTATTTTGTAATTTTGCACAAAATTTGAGAGAAGTCAGTTAATTAGTCAATTCATGAGACATTATTTCTTTCTGCTGGCAGTCTTTCTCCTCATCTTTGTTTCGTGCGGAGGAAGCAAGACTGGTACAGCAACCGATGAGGAGGTAGCTGATAGTGTTGTAGCCCGCGACACCATGTCGGCTGTTGATTCACTGTTGGCCGAATTGGACAATCTTCCCATGCCCAAAGCAGCTGATGAGTTGTTCGACGATTTTGTGTTCAACTTTGCAGCCAACCGTAAACTCCAGATGGAACGTATTCTCTTTCCTCTGCGTATGGTGACCGATGACAAGGTCAAGTCTATTGACCGTCAGCAATGGAAGATGGAGCATTTCTTCATGCACCAGGGTTACTATACCGAACTCTTTGACAATGAACGTCACATGGAAGTGGTGAAGGATACGTCAGTCAGTCAGGCCGTTGTTGAGAAGATATTCTTTGAATCACAGACAGTCAGTCAGTATTGTTTCCGTCGTCTGAAAGGAGCATGGATGTTGGTTGAGGTTCGTACCATTCCCTTTACTGAGTCTAACAATGCCTCGTTCCTGCCTTTCTACCATCAGTTTGCCAGCAGTTCAGACTATCAGTTGCAGCATCTGGGCAACGAGGTGACTTTCATTGGTCCTGATCCTGACGATGATTTTGCTACGATGGAAGGTGTCATTACTCCCGATACATGGGAAGCTTTTGCCCCGCAGTTGCCCAAGAAGATGATATATAATATCATTTATGGCGAGCCCCGCAAGGAGGGCAACAGTAAACTCTTTGTGCTACGTGGTATTGCCAATGGTTTGGAACTCGAAATGACCTTCCATCGCAGTAATGGCAAATGGCGTCTCACCAAACTCTCTACCTGAATGAAAGACTTACGCGATTATAGTCTGTTGGCTCACAATACGTTTGGTATTGATGCCCGTTGTTCCCGTTTCCTTGAGTATGAGACGACGGTTGAGGCACAGCAAGTGGCCAGTATTTTGCGAGAAACATCACTGCCATATATAATAATAGGTGGCGGCAGCAATCTGCTGCTGACACGTGACTTTCCTGGCATCGTCGTGCACTCGGCCCTCAAAGGGTGGGATGTTACAGGCTGTCGCATGGCCTGTGGTAGCGGCGAAACGTGGGACGATATTGTAGATGTCAGTCTGCAAAATGGACTTTATGGTGCTGAGAACTTATCACTCATTCCTGGCGATGTGGGAGCTTCTGCTGTTCAAAACATCGGTGCCTATGGCGCTGAGGCAAAGGACTTTATTCGTGAGGTCCATGCCATTGAGATAGCCACAGGACGCCTGTGCATCATTGATTGCGACGATTGTCAATACGGCTATAGGCAAAGTCGCTTTAAGCAGGAGTGGAAGAATCGCTTCTTGATTACGATGGTCATTTACGAGTTCTCCACTGACTTTCAGCCTCGTCTCGACTATGGCAATATCCGTAGCGAACTTGAGCGTCGAGGCATTGTTGAACCAACGCCCCAGCAGTTGCGTCAGGTTATTATTGACATTCGCAATGCTAAGCTCCCTGATCCTAAGGTACAGGGTAATGCTGGCAGCTTCTTTATGAATCCGGTCGTCAGCCGTCAGAAGTATGAGGAATTGGCCGCTCAGTATCCCAATATGCCTCATTATACGGTCGATGCGCAGCATGAGAAGATTCCCGCAGGCTGGATGATAGAGCAATGTGGCTGGAAGGGCAAGGCGCTCGGACGTGCTGGCGTTCACGATAAGCAGGCACTTGTACTCGTTAATCTTGGCGGCGCCACAGGTCAGGAGATTGTTGACCTCTGCGAGACTATCCGAAAGGATGTGTCAGATAAGTTCGGCATTGATATCCATCCCGAAGTCAACGTCATTTAATTCCTCATTCTCTCATTTCCTCATTTTCTCAATATGAAACTGACTTTTCTTGGAACTGGAACTTCGTGTGGCGTCCCAACCATTGGCTGTCAATGTCACACGTGCACTAGCCCAGACCCTCACGATAAGCGTCTGCGCTGTTCTGCTCTCGTCGAGACGGAACAAACGCGATTACTCATCGATTGTGGACCTGATTTCCGAGAACAGATTATGCCACATCCTTTCCGTCGTATCGATGGCATTCTCATCACCCATGCCCACTACGACCACATGGGTGGTATGGACGATATCCGGCCCTATTGTCAGTTTGGAGAAATCAATGTCTATGCCGACCCCGTCGCTCGCGAAGGTATGCTCCAGATGTTGCCTTATTGCTTTGCCGAACACCGCTATCCTGGTGTGCCGGCTATCCAGCTTCATGAGATTCATCCTCATGAGCCCTTTTCCATTGGCGACTTCCGCATTACGCCTTTCCAGGTCATGCACCACGACCTGCCCATCCTCGGCTATCGCATAGAAGAAGTCGGATGTCAGAAGTCTGAAGCAGGCCCTCAGCCATCATCCCCCAGCCATCATCCCTCATTAGTTTATATTACCGATATGAAGACCATTGCTGAGGTTGAAGTTCCCTATGCTGAACATTGCGACGTGTTGGTTGTCAACGCCTTACGCCCGTTGCCGCACCACTCTCATCAGACCCTTGACGAGGCAGTCAGTTTTGCCACTCGTATTGGCGCTCCACAAACATGGCTTATTCATAGCAGCCACGATATGCCCCGTCACGATGATGTCAACAAATTGCTGCCGTCAAATATCCAGATGGCCTACGACGGACAGGTAATAGAAATCTGAAATAGTTATTACTTCCGCTTCTTGCGTCCGAAAATGAATTTGTAGCTTTTCATGAGTTTGCGTGCCAACAGAAAGCCGTCAATGGCGGTGATGCCATTGGATACGAGGCCGGCAATAAGTTCACCCTTGCTACTGGATTGCTGGGGTGACGTTAGGTCGTGCCAGAGGTCTGTTATGTGATCTGACTCCTGCTGAATATCTGTCTTCAGCTCGTCCTTGCGTGCCTGTATTTCTGTGAGAGAACTGTATGCCATTGAGAAATTGAGAGAATGAGAGATTGAGAGATTAATTGAGTAGCACGTCAGCCAGGAAACTGACAAGTGGACGCTCAATCCACGCTTTGCGATTGAAGAAGACAAGGACGAGAAGCGCCAGGAAAAAGAGGGCTACGAGGAAGAATGCAAAGGCAGTGCCCGTCAGTGGTTCGAGCCAATACACACAGGCAAAGGAGAGATAGAATAAAAAGGCAATGCCTAATAGAAGCAGTACGATGGTGAGCGTAAGGGCTGTAACTAAACGTACTATCTTCTGGATGACGTCAAGCTTCAGGTACTCGCCCTGAAGCCCGACGTAATTCCTGACAGACTCCACCAATTGTGCGATGGACTCTACATTCTTGTCGCTTGACAACATCTTGTTTCTTGCGTATTACAATCGTTATGCTTCTACTTCGGGAGCTGCATCGGCAATATCGTCGACGAGATCGCTCACCTGTTTGCGACTCAACTTGATGTTGTGCTTCTTCATGAAGTCATCGACAGCATCTGTAATCTTAACACGGGTGTCGGCACCCTTTTCGGGGGCTAACAAAAGTCCAATCACCGCTCCGGCTAATGCTCCGCCTAAGAATGCGCCAAAATAACCTAAACTTCTCATAATATTTAATAATTTTAATAAGTAAAACAAGTTTCCGCAGGCAAATATACGGAAAGTTTTCGAAATTAACAAACTTTACGCACCTTTTTTTCTGAATTTGATGTATAATTCGTATCTTTGCGCTGTTTTTTAGGAACAACAAATAATTTCATAGTATAAAAGAATAAAGCAAAAAGTATGAAAAAGTACACGTTAATTTGCGCAGCAGTATGCGCAGCAATGGCTTTCACTAGTTGTAAATCGAGCGAGAGTGCCTACAAGCAGGCTTATCTGAAGGCTAAACAGCAGGAGGAATTGCAGCAGCGCCAGCAGGCTGAACAGCAGACCGCTGCCGTCGTAGAGCAGACAGAGACCGCCGTCGTTACTCCGTTGCAGGAGAAAGCCGCTGATAATACCCAGGTTTTGGATAATGGTGACAATGTACAGGTCCGTCAGGAGAATGTATCGGTTGTCAATGGTGAGGGCCTGAACAACTTCAGTGTTGTGGTAGGTTCCTTCTCTTTGAAAGCTAATGCCGAGGGACTGCAGTCGACGTTGAAACAGCAGGGATATAACGCACAGGTGGTGGTAAACAAGAATGTTGAGCCCGCCATGTATCGTGTTATTGCTACGACATTTGCCACGAAGAGCGAGGCTGCTGCAAGCCGTGCTTCGCTGAAGGAGAAGTTCCCTGGTGCTTGGTTGCTCTACGCTAAATAAGCAGTGGCACGTATATTATCAATAGATTACGGAAAGAAACGAACGGGGCTGGCTGTATCCGACCCGCTGCAGTTGATTGCTGGCGGGTTGGCTACAGTGGCTACCAATGAATTATATGACTATCTGACACAGTATGTGGCTCGTGAGCAGGTAGAGCGTATTGTTATTGGTGAACCTCGTCAACCTAACGGACAGCCCAGCGAGAATCTGGCACGCGTCCAGCAGTTCGTGAACCGTTGGCGCAAGCAACGCCCTGATATTCCCATCGAATACTACGACGAGCGGTTTACCTCTGTGCTGGCCCATCAGGCCATGTTGGACGCAGGGCTGAAGAAAAAGGCCCGTCAGGACAAGGCGCTGGTGGATGAAATCTCCGCCACCATCATCCTCGAGGATTATCTTCGGAGTAAGAAATAACTCTTAACTCTTCATTCTTAATTCTTAACTGAATATGATTCTACCTATTTATATATATGGTCAGCCTGTTTTGAGAAAAGTGGCTGAAGACATTACACCTGACTATCCCGAATTGAAGCAGCTGATAGCTGACATGTGGGAGACGCTGGCCGAGAGCGAAGGCATCGGACTGGCTGCACCGCAGATTGGTCGTGCCATCCGCCTGTCGGTCATCGACCTTGACGTGCTTTCTGAAGATATGCCTGAATATAAGGGATTTAAGCAGGTATTCATTAATCCGCACATCATCGAGGCTGACGACTCGAAGACGGATTCCAGTGAAGAGGGCTGTCTGTCGTTGCCCGCCATTCACGAGAAGGTCGTGCGCCCCACGCGCATCCATGTAGAGTGGGACGACGAACAGTTCCAGCATCATGACGAATGGATTGAGGGCTACTTGGCCCGCGTCATGCAGCACGAGTTCGACCATTTGGATGGAAAGATGTTTATTGACCACATCTCGGCCTTGCGTAAGCAGCTTATCAAGAGCAAACTGAAGGCATTGACATTGGGCCGTTACCGCTGTGGTTATAAAACGAAACCCGTAAGAAAATGAGATATTGAGAAAATGAGAAATGGAGTTAATGAGAGAATGAGAAATTGGCTGCGCACCATATCGATGCGGCTTTTTTTCATTTTCTCATTTTCTCATTTTTTCAATTTATTGTGTTATGCACAGTTTAATACCGACCGACTGGTGATGATAGGACGTTCAGCGCTCTATTACGAAGACTATGTGCTGAGCATCCAATACTTTAATCAGGCTATTTCTGCCAAGCCCTATCTCTACGAACCATGGTTCTATAGGGCAGTTGCCAAATATTATCTCGATGACTATGCAGGCGCTGAACGCGACTGCTCAGAGGCCATCGAGCGCAATCCCTATATCGTAGGCAGTTATGAGTTGCGCGGACTCTGTCGTATTCAGCAGAAGAACTATGAAGCGGCCATTGGCGACTATAACACCGCTCTGCGCTACGACCCGGAGGCACAAGGCCTGTGGCACAATCGTGCGCTGTGTCGGATTCAGCAGAAGGATTACGGGGGCGCTTTGAAGGATTTGGACTCTATGGCGACACGTTGGAGCAAGAATGCGCGTGTTCCCGCTATGCAGGCAGAAGCCTACCTGCTGTTGAAGGATACTACGAAAGCCATCAGCGCACTCGACAGGAGTATAGCGCTCGATGCCTATAACGGTGGTGTATGGGCTCAACGTGCCAGTATTGCGCTGGCTCGTTCGGAATGGAAGGATGCTGAGGGATTCCTCAACAAGGCCATCCATCTGTTGCCCAAGGAGGCAGGCTTGTATATCAACCGCGCTATGGCTCGCTTTAACCAAAGTAATCTACGTGGAGCGATGGCTGACTATGATGCGGCACTCGATTTCGATCCCAACAACTTCCTCGGCCATTATAACCGAGGCCTGTTACGTGCTCAGGTGGGCGACGACAACCGAGCCATTACCGACTTCGATTTCGTGCTGAAGCTGGAGCCCGACAATCTGATGGCCCTTTATAATCGCGCATTGCTGTTGGAACAGACTGGCAACCCGCGTGCGGCTATACGTGACTATTCCAAGGTTATTGATGAGTATCCGAACTTCTGGACGGGTTTGCACCAGCGTGCGCAATGTTATCGTAAACTGGGTATGACGAAGCAGGCTGAACTGGACGAGTTCCGTATTCTTAAAGCACAGATTGACAAGCGTTTCGGCAAGCAGCCGCGACTGTCGAAGAAGCAGATGCGTAAGCGTAGCGACGAGGATATAGAGAAATACAATCAGCTGGCGATGGCCGATGAGGAAGATTCCCAGCAGGAGTATCAGAGTGCCTATCGCGGCAAGGTCCAAAACCAGAAGGTTGGCATGGACTATCAGCCCATGTATGTGCTGTCTACTCAACGTCAGCAGAGTGCTGTCAAGCAGTACATTGCTTATGACCGTCAGGTGGATTCGCTGAATCGCGTGTTGCCGCCCGACCAACAGCTCTACATCGTTTGTGGTGAGAGCACCATCAAGGATGCCACGCCCTATATTCAACGCGATCCTACATCTGTCATCACCCTATGGTTGCAAGCCATCATCCAGGCTCAGCAGGACAGTACGGACGTGCCTTTGATGACAGCACACCTTTTGGAAAATCTGACGCAGGCTATCAATCTGGCACCAGCCAACGCCTACCTGCACTACAACCGAGGCAATGCTTACGTACGTTGTATTGAGTTCCAGCACGCTATTGAGGACTATACGCGGGCCATTCAGCTTGACCCGCATCTGGCCGAGGCCTACTACAACCGCGGACTGGCCCGACTGGCTCTGAAACAGCAGGACGAGGCTGTTGCCGACCTGTCGAAAGCAGGTGAATTAGGTCTTTATACCGCCTACAGCATTATTAAAAGGCAGAGAAACCAAGTAAAATGAGTGGCGGCAGCAAATTTTTCACTTTTCACTATTCACTTTTCACTTCTTTTTTGTAATTTTGCAGCCGATTTAAATTTAAACATATCTCGTATTTATGGAAATTAAGATTACTTTCCCTGACGGATCTGTTCGTTCGTATGAACAGGGCGTCACCGGATTTCAGATTGCCGAAAGCATTTCTCCTGCTTTGGCACGCAGCGTTGTCAGCTGTGGCGTGAATGGAGAAACCGTTGAGTTAAACCGTCCTATTATGGAGGATGCATCGATTGCCCTCTATAAGTTTGACGACGAACAGGGTAAGCATACCTTCTGGCACACCTCTGCCCACCTGTTGGCTGAGGCTCTGCAGGAATTGTATCCTGGCATCCAGTTCGGTTTCGGACCTGCTGTCGAGAACGGATTCTTCTATGATGTCCTGCTGCCTAACGGCGAGATGATTAAGGAGAGCGACTTCCCAACGATTGAAGCAAAGATGAAGGAACTGGCTGGCAAGAAGGAGCCCGTGGTTCGCAAGGAGGTGGCCAAGGCCGACGCCCTGAAGCAGTTTGCTGCTGACGGACAGACCTACAAGTGCGAGCACATCGAGCAGGATCTTGAAGACGGTTCTATCACAACCTATACGCAGGGCGCATTCACCGACCTCTGCCGTGGTCCACACCTCGTGGATACTGGCGAGATCAAGGCCGTGAAGCTGACCTCTGTAGCCGGTGCCTTCTGGCGTGGCGATGCTACTCGTGAGCAGATGCAGCGTCTGTACGGTATCTCGTTCCCCAAGAAGAAGATGCTCGACGAGTATCTCGAAATGCTGGAGGAGGCTAAGAAGCGCGACCACCGTAAGATTGGCAAGGAGATGGAGCTGTTCATGTTCTCCGACAAGGTTGGCAAGGGTCTGCCCATCTGGTTGCCAAAGGGTACCGAACTCCGTCTGCGCCTGCAGGACCACCTGCGTAAGGTACAGAAGCGTTTCGGCTATCAGGAGGTTATCACGCCGCATATCGGTTCTAAGAACCTCTACGTCACCTCAGGTCACTATGCACACTATGGCAAGGACTCGTTCCAGCCCATCCATACCCCCGAGGAGGACGAAGAGTACATGCTGAAGCCCATGAACTGTCCCCACCACTGCGAGATCTTCGCTTGGAAGCCACGTTCATACCGCGATCTGCCTCTGCGTATTGCTGAGTTTGGTACCGTTTATCGTTACGAACAGAGTGGTGAGCTGCACGGACTGACCCGTGTACGTTCGTTCACGCAGGACGATGCCCACCTGTTCTGTCGTCCAGACCAGGTTAAGCAGGAGTTCCTCAACGTTATGGATATCATCGGCATTGTGCTCACTGCCTTCGGATTCAACTTCGAGGCACAGATCTCTCTGCGCGATCCTAACGACCACGATAAGTATGTAGGTACTGACGAAGACTGGGCATTGGCCGAGAAAGCCATCGTTGAGGCTTGTCAGGAGAAGGGACTGCCTGCTAAGGTAGAATATGGCGAGGCTGCATTCTACGGTCCTAAGCTCGACTTTATGATTAAGGATGCCATTGGCCGTCGCTGGCAACTGGGTACCATCCAGGTAGACTACAACCTGCCTAAGCGCTTCCAACTGGAATATACCGACGAGGACAACCAGAAGAAGACGCCTGTCATGATTCACCGTGCTCCCTTCGGCTCTATGGAGCGTTTCTGCGCCGTACTCATCGAGCACACCAGCGGTCACTTCCCCTTGTGGCTCACACCCGACCAGGTGGCTATTCTGCCGCTGTCAGAGAAGTACAACGACTATGCCAAGGAAGTCGCTAAGAAGTTCGACCTCGGAGGCGTTCGTCCTACTATCGACCTGCGCAACGAGAAGCTGGGCCGTAAGATTCGCGACAACGAGCTGAAGCGCATTCCTTACATGGTGATTGTCGGCGAGAAGGAAGCTGCCGACGGCACCGTTGCCGTACGTCCTCAGGGCGGTGGCGAGCAGACCGTGATGACCATCCAGGAGTTCATCGACCATATCAACGCTGAGGTCAAGGAAATGACGAAGGACTTCTAATCCGAGTCCGTTCCGAAATACCAAAAGAGGGCATGTCTGTGGGCATGTCCTCTTTTTTAAAACCCTACCTATTTTAAAATCTGAAGGACACAATTAGAATAGTGTCCGATATACATAAATGAAAATATTATACAATATTTCGGTAGTGTTTAGACGCAGTGTTTATAGAGACGATTAAGATAATTTTCAGATGGATGAAGAAAGTCTCAGAGTGAAAAAGGAAGAATCCGTTGGGGATGAAGTAAACGGGTTGGAGATGTCGCTCCTTTGATTAGGTAGGTGCGTTTACTTGATAATGAAGCATGATGCGAAGGGTGGGGGAGAAGCTGAGAAGAAATGTGATTCGTTTGATGGAAGGGTGGATATTGGTCAATAGAATGGTGAAAAATACGTGAATCAGAATGGCTGATAATGTAAAATAATAGGAATGCTTTGTGCCAAGGACGTTTGTTAAGGGCGTGAAGAAGGGGAAAGCGGGCGATTGAAGGTAAAAGAGAGGGCTACTGCTAGTTTTAGTCCTCTATTTTATTTAAATTGTAACAACTTGATAACAAGTATTTTAACTAATAAGTATTTAAGTAAAGAGTTATGTATTGACTTTCCACGTTCCGTTCTTGTTGGCTCCTACGCGTTCGATGATTCCTTTCTTGCGCAAACCCGCTAAAGCCTTGTTTACACCGGCCTCCGACAGCTGTAGGCGGCGGGAAATGGTGCCTATAGTGATGCGTGGATCGTCGGCCAGGAGCTTGACTATTCGCTGCTCTGACTTGGAAAAATGCGTCTCATTACCCTCATTTACGGTGTTTTCTGGCGATTTATCCTGTACTTTTTCCCTACTTTTATTCTTTACTTTATTCTCTACTTTATTCTTTACCTCCTGCGTGATAATATCCAATAAACAGCGCAAAATGAACTCGATGAAATGGGTAGTTTTTGCCATTTCACCGATATAGGCCAAAATGCGGCGATATTCCTGCTGACGCTCTACAACAATCGACTCGAACGGAAGACCAGCCAAAATCGGGCGCCAACGGGCTAAAAGTAGTGTCTGCCAGTACAGTCCCAGGCGCTCGTTGCCCTCTGAAAAGGGGTGAATAGCGGTCAATTCGTAATGAAAAATGCAACTGCTAACGAGTGGATGCTCGTCTGTGTGAGTCAACCAGTCGAAGAGCATTGACATGTGTAGTCGGACGCGTTGGTCGTCCTGACAGTAACGTCCTATCCCCTCACTCAATCCGTCGACCATTGTTTCGTGTGCCCGTAACAGATCGTCTTCTGAGAATGGGTTGAATTGCTCATCGTGAATCTCTGGCGTACGCCCAGTGAGCGTCTCTAAGATTCCTACTTGTTCTGAAATTTCGGCAATCAGATTAATCGCTTCCGATGATAATTGGTAAGTTGGTTTAAGCATAAAACTTTACATATTTATTAATTTGTCGGTATTCTAGTTGTAATTATCTCGTGAAAACAGGCTCAAAACAGTCACTTTTGCCCGATTTTCTTGCAAAAGTAACTATTTTATTAACGATAACACAATATTATTCGAAAAATTCGCATAAAATAACATATTGGCATATCAGACATCTTTCCTCTTCCCTCAGCCCTAGGGCTTTTTTGTGCCGTTTTCCGTACCTTTGCTGAGGGCTTTTCGTTAAACATTGCAACTTTTTCAGCGCGATTGCGATTAATTTACGGATTATTTCGTATCTTTGCACGCAGAAACGTGCGAAACTCGGCGGCGCCTCAGCAATTGGAGCACGCTCCATTGCATTCGGCTTGCACGAGCTTTGCGCTTGAATTCATCAATAATTGCAATTATGACTCAACTGACAGTTTCAATAGAGGATGTTTCCATGCTTGACCAGATAAAGCAGGCCATCAGTCTGATACGTGGCGTGAGTAGCGTCACGCTGAAGCGTCGTAGGAAGACCAGCATGGACCGCGCCATCGAAGATATAGAGCAAGGTCGCGTCTACAAGTACGACAGTCTGGATGACTTGATAAAGGAGATTGAGGGATGACGAAATACGAACTGCGCATCACCGGCGAGTGCAAGCAGAACGAGACAGAACTCATTCTTTTATTGGTAAATACTGGAACTCATTCCGACCTTTTCGGAAAGAACAAACGATAACCAACTACCGACCATGGAACAAAAAATCTGGAGCAGCGAGAGCAGAGTTAAGTGCGCTTGAACTTTGCCGAGTCGTGACGGATTTCGACAACGTCAAATCCAGCAATAATAGTATTGACCTTCATGTGCTGCGCGAGTTTTGCGAACGTGAGGGTGGGGCAGTGGCTTACCGCAAGGAAATCCATTCGCTACGAAAACATAGCGCCACTTTCTTTAAGTAGTTTAAGACTTTAACCCTCGGCACCCGATTTCCGGGCTTTGCCGAGGGCTTTTTTGTGCCGTTTTCCGTACCTTTTATCGTATTTTTCAAACGTTTTTATCTTATTTTATCGTATTTTACTTAAAAATATCCTGCATTTTATCGGAATTCAAATAATTATTTGTATCTTTGCGACCGAAAGGTCGCGAAACTGCTCACGCTCGGCAATCGATGCATGCATCATTGCCCTCGCTTAACCGCAGTTTTGTCACACGAAAATGCAAATACGTTAAGATATGATAGACGAGAAGATAATACTTCAGGTACTGGCTGAGCAACAGGAGGAAATCAAGGGCTACAAGCCTCAGAAGTGGGTGGCCCGCAAGGAGGAGTCGCTTTTCGAGTTCGACACGAAGATGGCTCAGGTTGTTATCGGTGTGCGTCGAAGCGGTAAATCCACACTCTGCCACAAGGTGCTATTGGAGCGCGGCATCCGCTACGGCTACGTCAACCTTGACGATGACCGTCTGGCAGACATAAAGACGGAAGACCTCAATACGGTGCTTTCGTGTGTATATCAACTCTATGGCACCGATATTCCCTATCTGGTGCTCGACGAGATACAGGATGTTGACGGGTGGTACCTGTTTGTGAACCGCCTGCTACGAACCGACCTGCATATCTTCGTCACAGGCAGCAATGCCAAATTGCTCAGCGGCGAACTGGCTACGCACCTCACAGGGCGTTACAACGAGATACACCTCTATCCATTCTCTTTCCTGGAATATTGCCAATATCACAAGATAGACATGCAAGGCATCACCACCAAGGCCGATGCTGAGCGCAAACGGGCCTTCATGGACTACATCCACGATGGCGGATTTCCTGAGATGCAGGGACTTCGTAACAAGCGGGCCTACGTGCAGAGCCTGATAGAAGCCATCTTGCGGAAAGACATCCAGAAGCGCTTCAAGATACGCAACATCGAGGCACTGCGTAAACTCGCCCATCACCTCATCAACAATGCCTGTCAGGAAGTCAACTATGATGATATGTCCGATTTGCTCGGCATTACCGACAAGACGGCGAAGAAATTCGTGGATTATCTTTGTCAGGCCTTCCTGATTCAGTTGCTCACTCGCCATTCCTTCAAGAGTAAGGAACGCATACGCAACCAGAAGGCGTACATCGTCGATACCGGTTTGCAGGGAAACCGCGATAACGCACTGGCTCCCGAGAACCTTGGCTGGCGACTGGAGAACGTTGTCTATATTGAACTGCTGAGACGTTGTGCCTACGATTTCTATGATGTATACTACCACAAGCCCGCACCGAGGGCAAAGGAGATTGACTTTGTGGTCTGCGACAAAAGTAGAGCCGTGGAACTGATACAGGTAGCCTACGAGATTGACAGCCCACGAGCGTATGACCGCGAGACTTCATCGCTCATTAAGGCATCCGATGCGCTTTCTTGCAACCGTCTGACTCTTATCGCTTTCACACAGACACGCGATGTTGAGATTGACGGAAAGACGATACATATTATTTCGGCATTAGATTGGTTATTACAATATGGAACAGAAATTCAGCAATAATAGTATTGACCTTCATGTGCTGCGCGAGTTTTGCGAACGTGAGGGTGGGGCAGTGGCTTACCGCAAGGAAATCCTTTCGCTACGAACATAGCGCCACTTTCTTTAAGTAGTTTAAGACTTTCACCCTCGGCACCCGATTTGCTTTTCCCTTCGGCCAGCGACCTTTGGTTCCGGGCTTTGCCGAGGGCTTTTCGTTAAACATTGCAACTTTTTCAGCGCGATTGCGATTAATTTACGGAATATTTCGTATCTTTGCACACAGAAACGTGCGAAACTCGGCGGCGCCTCAACAATTGGAGCACGCTCCATTGCATTCGGCTTGCACGAGCTTTGCGGCGACAATTAAAAACGACGACGTTATGACGGCAATTACAATCAACATCCCCAACCACGAGGTCAGCTTCTTCAAGAAGATGATTGCAAAGATGGGCTGGACGTACAGCGAGGCCGACGTGGTGCGCTCGGCTGCCACGCCCAAGGAACAGGCACTTGCCAAGGTTGACCATGCTTTTGGACAGTTGCGCCAGATGAAGGACGGCGAGCTTCAGGGCATCAATGCGGAGGACCTGCTCAATGAACTGTAAGATTGATACCACGCCCGACTTCGCCCGCGATCTGAAGCAGTTGGCGAAGCGATATCCTTCGATGAAGGACGACTATCGCGACTTCCTCGATGCCCTGCGCAAGTCACCGCTCATGGGCGAGCCGTTGGGCAAGCACCTGCGCAAGGTGCGCTTCCCTATCGCCTCGAAGGCCAAGGGCAAGAGCGGCGGCGCGAGGGTCATCACCCACACCGTGCTCGTCGAGAGCGACGGTGCCGACATCACGCTCGTCACCATTTACGACAAGTCCGATCAGGCCAGTATCTCCAACCGCGAGTTGCGAAAGCTGATGAAGAAGAACGGACTCGAATAACCAAAGTCTTAACTGTGAGCCCTACGCAGCGCTATGTGCTGACCGAAGCAGCCCAAAAACTATTAAGTTAATTTCTAAACGACACGACTGACTTATGGAACAGAAATTCAGCAATAATAGTATTGACCTTCAGGTGCTGCGTGAGTTTTGCGAGCGTGAGGGTGGGGCAGTGGCTTACCGCAAGGAAATCCATTCGCTACGAAAACATAGCGCCACTTTCTTTAAGTAGTTTCAGACTTTCACCCTCGACACCCGATTTCCGGACTTTGCCGAGGGCTTTTTTGTGCTGTTTTCAGTATATTTATCTCTCCCTTCCCTTGATCCTCGACTTTACGGTACGGAGGGAGGCGGGCTTGACGTCGAGGATTTGGGCGATAGTATTGTCGTCGTAGTTCAGGTCGTCCTGAAGGATTAGGAAGACGTACTGCGCTGGCGTAAGCTGATTGTATGTGTGCTCCCACTCCTGCCATCGCTTCGGGCGCAGTTGGGCGAAATAGTCTATCAGGCACTGCCGTTCCTCTGCCGTCATGTCGGCAACCGGCTCCTTGCGCTGCAACTTCACAAACTGGCGCGTACCCGTCAGCAGTTTGTTGGCGATGCGCTGGCGGCTGTCCTCTATCTGTTTCTTCAGGTCGGCGATGGTCTGTTCACTGGCCTCACCGCTCTGCTGCAACCGCTCTATCTCCGCCTGGTTCTCGGTAATCCGCCTGGCATTCTCGTCGAGTTGGAACCCCAACTTATTCATTCTTCTGCGATGCCACCAGATGCCTATAGTCAATAATAGCACGATGATAATAACAACCACAGCGCCCATTTTCATCATCCGCTGCTGCGATCTCTTTTCCCAACGCTTTTCATCAAACTTCTGTTGCCAATCGGCAATTTGCAAACTGTGATTGGCAGTCATGACGGAGTCGTCATACGCCTTCAGTTGCTTCCTCATTTCCAGCGACTCACTCTTGTCACCCGTCAGTTCATATAGTTCTGCCAATAGCTCCATTGAGTTGATACGCACTATGGGGTCTTTCTCATTTGTGCATTTCCTCACTTCCTCTATGGCCTCCTCATAGCGCCCTTGTGCCTTCAGCAGACGTGCTTCCTCCAAGTGTCCCTTATAGACGTTTTTTGCTCCATTATTACTACATAAATCCAAATACTTCCTGGCATTATCATCATCACCCTTCTCCAGGTACATCGCCGCTACATTATAGTAGATGTCGGTCCGCAGAATGCTGTCAGCCAAATCTATGTAATCGAGGCTTTTGAGAATACAGAGATAGGCACTGTCTCTCTGCTGCATGGTGGCGTATGCTGCTGCACACATGTGGAGACTCCTGAGGGTCATGAGACTGTCGTTAAGTTCCATACTGCTTTCATGGAATTTCTGTGAATATCTTAAGACGAGAAGAGGGTTGATGCAATAGTAGTTGGCAAAGGCCAGATTCTCATACACCATGTTCTTCAGCAGTTCGTCCTCTGCATCTTCTGCAATCGACTCGGCCACTTTATAATCCTTGATGGCATCAAACGTACTGTCGAGTAAATGCCTTCTGATGCCACCCCTGTAATAGTATGTCCTGCCTCGATGCCAGGCGTCGCCATGCTTGTCGTAGTAGTCCACACACGTCGTAATGAGCGAGTCGCCGTCAGCCTGATGCAGCACGATATAATCCGTCATGATCTTCAGCAGGCGGTATTCCATCTTGTCTGCCTCGGAGAGTGATGTCGTATCCACCCGACTTATCAGCGCGAGTGCAGAGTCCGGGCGTTGATGGACGATGCCTGCCGCCTCCTTCAGTAAAGGATGCCGCGCCTCACTGCACCCTGCTATCATAGCGATGACTACCAGTATCCAAGCGATATTCTTCATGCTCTCTTCGTTTTGCATGCAAAGGTAAGCATTATCTTTGTAACAAAACCGACCGATTGGTATTTTTAAAGAATAATTCAAAGTTTTTAAGCATAATGATGCATATATAAAATAAATAATGTACCTTTGCAGGCAGAAAGCGAGAGATTATGAGAAAGAGCCATAAAGAGGAACTGTTTAGTGCTGCGTTCCGCCTGTTCATCCTTCACGGGTATGACGGGGTCAGCTTTAGCGACATAGAGAAGGCCACGGGTATGAGCCGGGGTGCCATCTTCCACTATGTTGATACCAAACAAGACCTATTCCGGCAGGTCGTTGAGATGTTCGTCATCGACAAGCAGAGTATTGACATGAAGATTAAATATGGCAAGGATCCGTCGCTTCGTGACTTTATTGGCGCCTATGCACAAGGTGTCAAGCGGACTATGAAGGAAGTGAGACAGATCATTGGCGAAGATGTATCAATGGCTGCTGGTAGTCGGGCATATCTGAACATCATCCAGCAAGTGGCAACGCTCGTTCCTGATCTTTTTAAGCTTTACCAACAGTGTATGGATAGAGAGCAACAGGTGTGGCAACAGGTCATTACCCGCGCCAAAGAACGTAAAGAGATTCAGCCTGAAATAGATGTCGAACTGTTGGCCCAGACATTTATAGCCCTCTTCTATGGTCGAGCCTATAGGGATTCACTTTCCAATGGCCTCGATGCCGACCTCCTGAAGCGCCAGATGCTGCAGCTTTATGAGGTCATAGCCCTCAAATAGGCGTTACAATTTGGTACTTTATTCTTAGTAAAATTTTGGTTACATTGTTCATTATCAGCATTTTAAGTATAAAAATGCCGTAACACCCCCTTTTGCAGTTTTTCCGCCTTTTCCTTGTGCGTGTCAGTTGAAAGGAATAACTTTGCATCCAGTGAGACTTTTCTATAAGTCTCTCTCGTTTTATATTTAATCAGCAGCATCCGTCGGGATGACGTGTGTTGCTTCAAAAAAGTAAAAACAATAACAAATAAAAATATGAAGCATCTGAAAGTATTCCTCTTATTGCTGCTTGTTGTGCCATCAGCATCAGCACAGACCGACAGCACTCAAGTAAAAAATGACTCCATCACATGGAGTCAGGAGTTAGAAGGCGTAACCGTTAAGGCCCAACGACAATTGATTAAACAGGACATCGACCGCGTAGGTTATGATGTCCAGGCTGATGAAGAGTCAAAGACGCTGACTGTGCTCGACATGTTGCGCAAGGTGCCGATGGTAACCGTTGATGGTGAAGATAATATCAAGGTTAAGGGAAACAGCAGCTTTAAGATATACAAGAACGGTCATCTTGATCCCAGCCTTACCCAGAACGCCAAGGAGATTCTGAAGTCCATGCCTGCCTCGATGGTGAAACGTATCGAAGTCATTACCGATCCAGGAGCCCGCGAAGATGCCGAGGGCGTGAATGCTATTCTGAACATCGTCATGATGGATGGTCGTAGCTTTAATGGTGTCACTGGAGGGGTAAACCTCTCTTATAGCACCACAAAAGCACCCAGTATCAGTGGAAACATGACAACGCAATTCGGCAAGGCGATTCTATCCATTGACGCTGGTTATAACAAGATGACGGAAAAGAGTTCCGAGAGTATCCGAGATACGGAACGAACCTATCTGGAATCCGGCAGAACGTTGAAATCACATTCAGAAGGTTCTAATCCTGGCGACATTTTCTACACAGACCTTAGTGCCAGTTATGATATTGATACGCTCAATCTGATATCAGCCTCATTCGGCGGCTATTTCTATAAGATCAATGTTCAAGGTGGAGGACCGACAACCATGTACGATGCCAGTCAGCAACCTCTCTATAGTTACAACGAGCATTACTGGATGCCGGGCTATAAACATCATTCATGGAATGGACGACTGGACTATGAACACAAGACTAACTGCGAAGGCGAGAAGCTGACTTTATCCTATATGCTTGCCCTGACTCGCCAGCGTACAGAACAGGAAAGTCATTTTACTGAGACAGTCGGTAACCCTTTCAGTTATACAGGCTATCTTATCAACAGCAAGGAGAACTTTACGGAACACACCTTTCAGGCAGATTATGTCAGGCCGCTTTGGAAAGGACATAAGTTAGAAGTAGGCGGAAAATATATTGAGCGTCACAACAACAGTCATTCGACTCAGTCGTTTATCCAGTCGCCTCAGCCACCGTCTTTTGATACAGAGTTTGAACATACCACACAGGTGGCAGCCGTATATACCGACTATCAGCTGACATTAGGCAAATGGTCTGCCCGTGCTGGATTACGCTATGAATACAGTTATATGAAGGCTCATTATCCTGATGGTAAGAGTACAGACTTTAGTGACCGATTGAACGACTGGGTACCCCAGGCCAGCATCAAGTATCAGATTAACGATGCCAACTCACTGAAACTGAACTACACCACCAGCATCTCTCGCCCTGGTATTTCCTATCTGAATCCTGCAGTCACTGAAAGTCCTGAAGGTGTTAACTTCGGTAACGATTATCTGACCAGTTCGCATCAACA
>Ga0256407_10004957_pt1 | contig 21763 bp, 13 predicted proteins | sample RumenRJG_04DNA_FD_193489 | JGI IMG/M metagenome (GOLD analysis project Ga0256407, IMG submission 193489) | Bovine rumen microbial communities from Lethbridge, Alberta, Canada - RJG_04 | ecosystem: Host-associated > Mammals > Digestive system > Stomach > Rumen | place: Canada: Alberta... | reverse complement strand
TGTGGGGGACGTCTTTTTTGATGACGAACCAAGGGCCGCCGGAGAAGCCCATGCCCTTGCGCTGGCCGATGGTGTGGAACCAGAGGCCTTTGTGCTCCCCGATGCGACGCCCCGTCTCGAGTTCGATGACATCGCCCGGGTTCTCCCCGAGGTAGCGACGGACATAGTCGTTGTAGTTGATTTTTCCCAAGAAGCAGATGCCTTGGGAGTCCTTGCGCTTGGCATTAACCAGGTGTTCACGCTCCGCAATCTGACGTACCTCATCTTTCATGTAGTGACCAATCGGGAAGATGGCCTTACGCAACTGCCAGTCGTAGATCTGCGCCAGGAAATCGGTCTGATCCTTCACAGGATCCGGACTGGTGACAAGCCACTTCAGACCTGCCTCATCGATCTCTGTCTGGGCATAGTGACCGGTGGCAATGAGGTCGTAGTCATGTCCGCGTTTTTCATCAAACGCACCGAACTTGATGAGTCGGTTGCACATGACATCGGGGTTGGGGGTAAAACCTGCCCGCATCTTCTCCATCGTGTAGCGCGTAACCTGATCCCAGTATTCGCGATGGCAGTCGATGACCTCGAGGTTGCACCCATATTTATGGGCCACAGCTGTCGCCATCTCGAGATCCTCTTCAGAGGAGCAGTCCCACGCTTCCTCTTCCTCAGGACCAATCTTGATATAAAAACAATCCGGGTGGAGGCCGAGTCGGGCAAACTCATAGACCACCACACTGCTATCGACGCCTCCTGAGAGCAGGACGGCAATACGTTTAGGATCTAAATCCGAGTGCTGCATACACTTTCCAGTCATAAAGATGGCCCCACACGTCGTCGGAGCCATAGTTGAAACGGTTGAAATGGCCATAGACACGCAGATAGAAACGTGGCCAGTTATAGACCACCGCCGCACGGGCGTTGAAGTTCCACGTGAGTTTGTTGGGCGTGGTATATTCCTCTGTCGGCGTCTCAGCCACGGTGTCGTCATAATAGAGGGAGGTGCGGTTGTAGAAGGTGAGCATGGGCATGGCGAGGATGCTGAAGAGCCAACCATGCGCCGGCACCCAGTTGTAGGCATAGCCCGCCCCCACACTTACCTGTGTGAACTTCACCTTACTCACGCCCCGCATATAATAGGCCCAGTCCCAGTTGGAGCCGTCAGTGAAATTCACACGGCTATGATGATACATCGCTCCCACCAGCGGCGTACCAGCGGAGAGGCGCTGGATGAGCGACTGATCGTAGGCGGCGGCATAAGAGAAACGCTTGCTGTTGAAGAGGTAGTAGCCGTCGAGGAAGAGCGAACGCACCCTGATGGGGTCTTCGGTCGAGGGCATGAACTCCGGCATGTTGCTGTTGTAGGAACGGATGCGGAAGTTGACACCATAGCTGCGACCAGAGGCACTCAGGGAGAAGGTAGAGCCATCACCGCCTGTCAACTCTTTTGACCATCCGAAGCCATAGCCCCGATAGCCTATCCAGGCACCTAACGACATCGAGAAGCCGTTGCTCGACGTGGAGTTGATGCCCCCATGCGTTCCGTCTGCAAAGTCGAAGTCGGTGTGCATCTTCATCGTGGTCTCATTGGCATCGGTGCGCAACTCTACTGCCCAGGGGCGCTCCGGTTCTTCGACATACACCAGATCCATATTCTTCACGGTAGAAGAGTCGATGTAGGTCTCCACCTTATCCAGGCTCTTCTTCAGTGTGGACTGCAGCTTGGGCAACGGCTGCTGCGCAAGCAGCTGCGCTGTCTGCAACACCATCAGGAATATGATGACAACCCGATTCATTTTTCCCTGTATTTCCCTTCGTCCTTGTCGTCCATCATGGAGAGGTAGGACTGATAGCGGCTTTGGGCGATATAGTGATCCTCGAGGGCCTGAAGTACGGCACAGCCGGGCTCATGGGTGTGGGTACAGTTGGAGAAACGGCAGTCTTGGGAGAACTTGAAGATCTCGGGGAAGTAGCTGGTGAGCTCTTCGGGTTCGATGTCGAAGGTGCCGAAGCCTTTGATGCCCGGGGTGTCGATAAGCCACCCACCCCCCATCGGTATCATCTCGGAGAAGGTGGTGGTGTGCTGTCCGAGGTTATGGGCATCGGAGATCTCGGCGGTACGCAGGTTGGCATCGGGCACCAGCTGATTGATAAGGGTGGACTTCCCCACCCCGCTGTTGCCACTCAGGAGCGTGATCTTTCCCTCGAGCAAGGGGCGCAACGCCTCGACACCCTCTCCCTTTGAGGCTGCAATCTGCCGACAGGTGTAGCCAATCGACTCGTAGAGGCGGACCATCAGCTGTTGGTAGTGCAGCATCTCCTCGTCGAGGAGGTCGGTCTTGTTGAAGATCAGCACCACCGGCACACGATAGGCTTCGGCGGAAGCCAGGAAACGGTCGATGAAGGTGGTGGAGGTCTGGGGATTGACGACTGTGACTACCAGAAAGGCCTGATCGACGTTGGCGGCCAGGATGTGGCTCTGTTTGGAGAGGTTGATGCTCTTGCGGATGATGTAGTTACGGCGGGGTTCGATATCGGTGATAAAATTATCAGAAACCGTGACCCGGTCACCGACCGCGACGGGGTTGGTGGAGCGGATGCCCTTGAGGCGGAAGTTGCCCTTGATCTTACAATCAACCAGCTGGCCATCGTCCGTGAGGACGGTGTACCAGCTGCCTGTATTCTTAATGACTAACCCTTTCAAGTTATACCGTCATGATTTCCTTGTTCTTGGCTGCCATCAGGTCGTCGAGCTTCTTGATGTACTTGTCATGGAGTTTCTGAAGCTCCAGCTCAGCGTCCTTCTCATTATCCTCCGAGAGGCCGTCCTTGATGGCCTTCTTCAGCTTGTCCTTGACATCACCACGCACATTACGCACCTCGACCTTGGCCTTCTCGCAGATCTTGTTGCACTGTTTCACCAGATCCCTACGACGCTCCTCGGTGGGTACCGGGATGTTCAGACGGATGATCTCACCATTGTTCTCAGGGGTGATGCCCACATCGGAATCCATGATGGCCTTCTCGATGTTACGGATCTCCTTACGATCCCAGGGCTTGATGGCGATGGTACGCGGATCGGGCACACTGACGTTGGCCACCTGATTCAGCGGCACCTTACTACCGTAGAGTTCTACACGGACACCATCGAGGATGGCAACATTGGCACGGCCTGCACGCACACGATTCAGCTCCTCCTCAAGGAACATCGCTGCCATCTCCATGCGCTCCTCACTTTTCTTCAAAGTTTCTTTTACATCTATCATAATCTTACTAAGTTTTAGCGTTTTCTGATGACAAAAGTAGCGTTTTTCTGTCAATCCGCCAAATATTTTGCCAATTTTCTTTGTTGTTTCGCAAAAAATGCGTAATTTCGCCACCAGAACCATACCTATAATATAAATAAAGGTTATTACTGACATGTCGAAGATATCAACAACCATCTTCTTGTTGCTATGCGCTACGACGGTATATGCCCAGACTGAAAACTGGCATACCATCGCAGACAGACACCATCTGGCGGCCTATCTGGTGGCCGGCCTGATGATCGTTTTGTTTGTGATGATCTTCTCAAACCGCCTGTTCTATTTCAGGGAGCAGGAAGTAAATATCCGCGCCAGGCAGCTGAACACCCAGCTGGCCCTGGTGCTGAACTCGAACAAGACCAAGGTATGGACCTATAGCCCCCAGAAGATCTTCACCCTCCTCTCAAGTGAGACCGCCACGAAGGAGGTGTATGCCCCCATCGACTTCTCACAATACTTCAACCACGAGGATTTCGAGGAGCTGCGACAAAGGCTCACGAGCATCCTTATCCAGGAGAAAGTGTCGGAGACCCTGCTCGTCAGGAGCCATGACAACCAGAAGACCTACGAGATCAACATCTCGGTGCTGAAACGAGACAAGAACCATGTTCCCAGCGTGCTGCTCGGTATCCAGCGCGACATCACAGAGCGCCAAGTCAGAAACGAGAAGCGGCATAACCTGTCGCTGCAATACCAGACCGTGTTCGACACCTCGCTGGTGGACATGATCTACTACGACGGAGAGGGTTACCTGGTAGATCTGAACGAGAAGGCCTGTGAGACCTTTATGATCGCAGACCGCGAGCGCCTGCTGAAACAGCGCGTGCATATCCACGACATCCCCTCCTATCGCGAGATCAACATCGAGGAGCTGAAGGACAACGTCCGGCTCTCGTCGATCACCGACATCAGTCAGGTGAAGCAAGAAGACGAGCGCGTGCCAGACGTGAGACTTGGCGGCATCTGCTACTACGAGGCCATGCTCTGTCCGATACGCGACGAGAACGGTACGCTGCACGGGGTAATGGCTGCCGGCCGTAACATCACGGAGATGGTGGAGTCGCATCACAAACAGGAAGAGGAGGCCCAGCTCATCCAGAAGACCACCAAACAGATTCAGACCTATATCCAGAATATCAACTACACCCTGCGGACCAGTGGCGTGAGAATGATCACCTATCACCCGGCCCGTCATGAGCTGCGTATCTACAGCGACCTGGACAAGATACAGTACCGGCTCCCGCAGCTGCGGTGTGCCGCGCTCATCCACCCCTCGGAAAGAAGAAAGCTCAGAGGACTCTTCATACGTATGGACAAAGGAAAGGCCGGTAACATCTCAGAGGTGCTGCACACCATCTTCCACGACAAACAGGGCAGAGACGTGTATATGAACTTCAGCCTCATACCCATGACCGACAAGACGGGTAACGTGACCCACTATTTCGGACTGTGCCGTGATGAGACCGAGATGAAATATACCGAGATGCGCCTGCTGGAGGAGACCATGAAAGCCCAGGAGACCGAGGAGCTGAAGAACACCTTCCTGATGAACATGAGCTATGAGATCAGAACCCCGCTGAATGCCGTGCTCGGCTTCGCTGAGCTCTTCAACAGTCCACATGACGTGGAAGACGAGCCCGTGTTTGCCGAAGAGATCAAACGGAACACCGACGAGCTGCTGCAGCTGGTGAACGACATCCTCTTCATCTCCCGTCTGGATGCGAAGATGGTGGAGTTTACGAAAGAGAAGACAGACTTCGCCACCCTCTTCGACGGATGGTGCTATCTGGGATGGAGTGCCCTGGGACCCAGCGTGAACGCCATCGTGGACAATCCCTACAACCACCTGGTGCTGAACATCGACGAACAGCATCTCGGACAGGCCATCCAGAAGATCTGCACCTGCTCTGCCGCCTACACCAAGGAAGGGATGGTGCGTGCGAAATACGAATACCACCATGGCGAACTGAGCATCGTGCTAGAAGACACAGGTATCGGCATCAGCAAGGAGGCCCTCCCCCACGTGTTTGACCGTTTTGCCCGGAATGACAGTGGGCTGCTCAGCAGTACGGGACTTGACTTGCCCATCGTGAAGGAACTGGTGGAACAGATGGGCGGACAGATAGAGATACAGTCGGAACTCGGAAAAGGTACCACCTGCTATGTCATGATCCCCTGTGAGATGATCAGCAGAGAGAAGAAAACAGAGATGATAAACTAAGCAGCCCCATGAACAGCATCAGCCTACATATTGCCCCCCTCCTGATAGGATCCTTCGACACCACCTCGGTGCTGATCGTGAGTGTGATGACCATCGCCTTTATCATCTCATGGGCGGCTAACCGCATCAGCATCCTGCGAATCCGCAAACGCGTGAGTGAGAGTAAGGAGATCTATGACATCCTGCAGCACACCCTGGACCTGAACGACAACTACGTGCTGAGACTCGACCTGCGTGAACGCAACGCCTACAACCTGCACGGACAGATGTTGCCAGAGTCAGGTATCGGCTATGAGGACAGTCTCCAGTATATTCACCCCGAGGACCAGCACATCTACCGCGACTTCCTGATCACGCTGAGCAAAGGGCAGGCCAGAACAGCAGAGTGCGTCTTCCGCTGGGATGCCAGTGGGGAGCATCATACTGGGAAATGGCGCTATATGCACGACCAGGGTGTCGCGGAATACATAGAAGGACAGAAGCTGCCCACGAACATCTTCTGTACACTGACAGACCAGACCGAACGGATCATACAGGAACGTGAGGAACAGGAGCTGACCGACAAATACCGCAAGACCTTCGAGCAGTCGCTGGTGGGACTGGCCTTCTACGACAAGGACGGTTACCTGCTGACAGCCAACCAGAAGATGCGAGAGATCCTGAAGTTCCAGTCGGAGGACGACCCCTATTACTACGAGAACGCCCTCTATGACATGCCCACCTTCAGGGATGTGCTGTCGAACCGCCATGTGGAAGAGCTCTACTTCTGTTCGAAGAGCGTGATCATCGACCGAGGCGTGAACTGCTATACCGAGTTGCGCGTACACCCCATCTACGATGAGAAAGGGGAGCTGGTGTATATCACCTTCTCCATCCGCGATGTGACCCAGGAGCGAGAACTCTACCTGCAGAGTAAGCAGAATGCCCTGGAGATGAGGAAGGCCAATGAGGAGATACAGAACCTGGAGAACGAGATCCAGTATCTGATGGACAGCTGTGACATGCACTTCTGGCGGACAACCTTCGCCGACAAGACCGTGACCTTCTATCAAGGTCTGAAGACCGCCATGCCGCCCATGGGCTTCGATGCGCTGAGAGACCACTTCGTGCAGAGCACCTTCAAGGATGACCTGCTCGACCCGGAGAACAAGCTGCAGAAGCCCAAGACAGAGCTGACCCTCTGTCGCCCCTTCTTCGACGAAGGCGACGAGCTGCAGTGGAACATCATCGACAGTGTGCCCTATCACGATGCCGAAGGCAAGCAACTGGGGACCTATGGTATCATGCGCAATGTGACCCCGCTCATCAAGAAACAGGAACAGCTGAAGCAGGAGACGGAGCGCGCCCAGAGCTCCGGCCGCATGAAGAGTATGTTCATGGCCAATATGACCCACGAGATCCGTACCCCACTGAATGCCATCGTCGGTTTCAGTGACGTGCTGTCGATGATGGAGACACCAGAGGAGAAACAGGAGATCGTCAGGGTGATCATGAACAACTGCGACATGCTGCTCCGCCTGATCAACGACATCCTGGTCCTGTCGGCCATCGACGGAGGCAGCAGCATCCAGATCCATGCCGTAGAGACCAACTTCGCCAAGGACTTCGAGGATATCTGCACCTCGCTGGCCCAGCGCATCGAGAATCCCAACGTGGTGTTTGTGAAGGAGAACCCCTACACCACCCTCATCGCCACCCTCGACAAGGAACGTATCCAACAGGTGATCACGAACTTCGTGACCAATGCCGTGAAATATACCACCGAAGGACATATCAAAGTGGGCTATCAGCAGAAGGACAACGGACTGTATTTCTATTGCGAAGACACAGGATCAGGTATCCAGCAGGAGGATCAGGACAAGATCTTCGAGCGATTCGTGAAACTGAACGACTTCGTACAGGGTACCGGTCTGGGCCTGAACATCTCGAAAGCCATCATAGAGACCCTGCATGGTAAGATCGGCGTCAACTCAGAAGGCGTAGGCCATGGCTCCACCTTCTGGTTCTGGATCCCATGTCAGATAAAAAGTGAAGCATGAACACCTATTATAAATATATAAGGTATATCGTCATCGCCGTGGCCGGTCTGTGGTCGTGGCAGACACTCACAGCCCAGGAGGAGACAGCGAAAACCTATACCACGGAACATCCCCTGATCTATGAGGATGCGTGGGACCTGTGGCCCTACGTCTTCCTGAATGAGAACGGAGAGCCAGACGGTTATAACATCGACCTGCTGAAGCTGATCTTCAAGGAACTCGACATCCCCTATGTGATCAAGCTGAAGCCCACCTTAGAGGCCCAGGCAGACCTGACGAACGGGAAGAGCGACCTGATGCTGCGCATGGATGCCGAGTACTCACGGGTGAACAGCCAGTACAGCAAGAACATCGTGCAGCTCTTCACCCACAGTATCGTGGTGCCCAAAGACCAGACCTACCATATCAGTCAGGTGAAAGACCTGAAGAATTACCGTGTGATCGTGCATGGCGGCAGTTTCAGTCATCACTACCTCATGAAACATGGCTTGGCCAAGGAGATCACCGCCTATGATGACATGAAGGGCGCCATCCAGGAACTCATCACCCAGGGCAACGGGATCATCCTCTGGAACACGATGTCGCTGAAATGGCTCATGCGCAAGTATCACTCCGACAAGCTGGCACTGGTGCCCATCGACATGCCCTATGGCGAATATAAGTTCATGTCGCCCGACCACCAGCTGCTGGAACGTATCGACAGTGCCTACGTGGCCCTGAGGGCTGCAGAGAAGCTGCAACCCATCCAGAACAAATGGTTCTATCCCGACCGCCAGGACACCGGTATCCCCGTGTGGGTGTGGTATCTGGCAGCCTCCTTAGCCGTTGTCGCCCTGTTCCTGTTGGTTTACTATATCGTGTACCGGAGCAGGGAGCGGCGTCTGACGCAGGCTGTCAGAAAGAGCAATGCCCGCCTGTCGCAGATCCTGAAGACCAGTCATGTGAGCCTGTGGACCTACCATATCCTGACCAAGCAGTTCACCTGGATGGACGAACAGGGCAAGGCCCAACAGACCACCACCCTCGATGCCTTTGTGTATCGTTACCGACCCAAGGATGTGCAGCGCCTGCAACAGGCCCTCGATGCGATTGCCCAGAAGAAGGAGGACCATGTGAACCTGAACATCCAGGTGTTTGATGATGAGGGCGAGGGGGAGGCCCATAACTACACGCTGGCCCTAAGCGTGCTGCGTCATGACAAGAACGGATATCCCACCACCATCCTCTGTACCCGCAGTGATGTGACCAAAGAGCTGTTGCGACAGATCAAGGTGAAAGACACGCTGTTGCGCTATCAGGCCATCTTCAACTCTGTGATGGTGGATATGGTGGCCTATGATGCACAAGGCTATATCGTGGACATCAACCAGAAAGCCTTGTCAGCCTTAAAGGTGGACTTGCAGGTGATCAAAGCGCAAAAGATCTCCATCAAAGACGTGGTAGGTGATCCCGACCTCGACGTGGAGCACTTCGAACACATGTACGTGACCCAGATCTACAAAGGCGAGGACGACCGTCCGTTACACAAGATGCTGAAACGCAACAGGCTCTACTACGAGCTGCAGCTCACCCCGGTGCGCGATGCAGAAGGGAAGTTGCTCGCCATCTTCGGTACAGGGCGCAATGTGACAGAGATAGCAGCGTCGTACCACCATCTGTTGCAAGATATCCAGGAGTTGCAGAAGGCCAACGACGAGGTGTCGGACTATATCCAGAACATCGACTACGTGTTGAAGGTTGGCGGTATCAAGATGGTGAAATACAACCTGACCACCCATACGCTCACCCTCTTCAGCGAGGCCAACAATGCCGGTCTCTCGCTGACGCAGACCAGGATGCTGAACCTGATCGACCCGAAGTGGAAGAAGACCACGGAGCGCACCCTGAACAATATGGACAACAAGAGCGCCACCAGCGTGCAGCTCGATGTGAAGACCACCATCAGGCGACAAGGCGAGCCCCTGCATGTGCAGTTCCATTTCATCCCCTTCTACAATGACAAGGGAGACGTGAAGGAATACTTCGGCATGTGCCGTGACATCAGTAAGCTGAAAGCCATCGAGGAGAAGCTGGCCCAGGAGACCCTGCGTGCCCAGGAGGTGGAGGTGGTGAAGAACGCGTTCCTCCATAACATGAGCTTTGAGATCCGTACCCCACTGACTACGGTCGTAGGATTCGCAGAACTCTTCCAGATGGATCACAGTGCCGAAGACGAGGCTGTGTTTATCAGGGAGATCAAGTCGAACTCGGCCCAGTTGCTGAAGCTCATCAACGACATCCTCTTCCTCTCACGCCTGGATGCGGAGATGATCACCATCAACCCACAACCGACAGACTTCACGACAAGCATCACCGTACGCTGTGAGAGTACGTGGGCCAACCTCAAGAAGCCCGGGGTGGACTATATCGTGAAGACCCCCTTCAAGAAGCTGGTGCTCGACATCGACTTCAATCATATCGGGATGGTGGTGGAGAAGATACTCAACAATGCCGTGCAGCATACCACCCAAGGCACCGTGCTGGTGCATTACGACTATATGGGCGACCAGCTCGCGGTATCCATCGAAGATACGGGACGCGGTATCCCCGAAGACCAGATCAAGCATATCTTCGACCGGTTCGTGACTGACGCCTCAAGCAATGGAGCCGGTCTGGGACTGAGTATCTGTCAGGAACTGATTCAGCATATGGGTGGAAAGATCAACCTGTCGTCCACAGTCGGACGAGGCACCAACGTGTGGTTCACCATCCCCTGTAAGCTGATAGAGATGGAACGTAACTAACCTGCAAAAGAGATGCGAATGATGACTAAAAAGATATTGCTCCTCACCTGTCTGCTGTTCTGCGGTCTGTGGCCTGCAACAGCACAATGGGCTCGCGACTATACCGAAGACCACCCACTCATCATCGTGAGCGACTGGGAGTTCCCACCCTATGAGTTCCGGAATGACAATGGTAATCCTGACGGCTATAATGTGGAGGTGCTCGACCTCATTCTCGACAAACTGGAGATTCCCCACAAGTTTGTGATGCAGGAGTGGTTCCAGTGTACCAAGACCTTTGAGAACCGTGAGGCAGACCTGATCCACGCCCTGACCAGCTACTATAAGAAGTCCCCGTATGTGATGACGCAGAACATGATCACCTACTATCCCCTGAAAGTGGTGAGACGAAAAAGTCAGAAGGTGATCCATCGTGTCAGTCAGTTCACCGACAAAGACACGCTGATGGTGAAGGAGAACGACTACGCGGCTCTGCGCATCCAGGCCATCGAGGATAAGCCCTTCCAGACAGAATACCGCTCTCCCAAAGAGGCTTTGGCCGCCATCCGAAATGGTCATCGCGCCTATTACATCTGGGGAGAGATCCCCCTGAAGATGAAGATCAGGGAGTATGGTCTCGACAGTCTGAAGCTCGACGATATCGATATCATGCCGGCAGAGTTACGGATCATCGGTTATGACAGGGAGCTGATCGACGCCATCGATGATGCATATGCCCGACTGGAGCAGTCAGGAGAGCTGCAACCCATCCACGACAAGTGGTTCAACCCCGAGCGCGTGCATAACGACTCCTCACCCATCGCCCTCTTTGCCCTGATCGGTTCGGTGATCGCCATCATCATCGCCTTCCTGCTGAGCCGGCTGATTCATGCCAAGGTGAAGGCCACGGCCAGACGCTCAGAGGATATCAACGGGATGATGAAACAGGCCCTGCAGATGGGCAACTTCTACGTGTTCGAATACGACATCAAGACTGGTCATATAAGTAACACCTATGGCAAGCTGATTCCTGAGGAGGAACAGACGCTGGAGGCCTTTGTCAAACGCCTGGATCCTGCCATGCAACAGGATTTCATGCGCCATACGCAGGTGCTGATGAATGGGGAGGAACAGGACCGGTACTTTAACCGCCGCTATAACATCGGTACGGAAGAAGCACCAGACTGGCGTCATCTGGAAGGGACAGCCATCGTGGAACAGGAGAATCACAAGCCCCGCTATCTCGTCTATGCGGTGAAGGACATCACCCAGGATGTGGAGTCGGAGCGCATCAACCAGGAGATCGGCAACAAATACGCCCGTATGTTTGAGACCAACCTCATCGCCATGTCGTTCTATGACAAGGAGGGCTGGTTTGTGGATGCGAACGAGAAAATGCGTGAACTCTGTGGCTTCGATGACAAAGGGTATGAGTTCTTCAGAAGCACGAACATGTTTGATACGAGCATGCTGGTGAACATCTATGAGAAGGGTTCACGGGAGCCCCTGCACATCTGCAGTCACATGTACTACCCGGAGGTGGATATCGACAGGTATATCGAGCTCAGGATCCGTCCTATCCTCGATGAACAGGGGGAGCTGTTCTTCTATGTGATCACCTCACGAGACATCACCGCCGAGCGCACGATGTATCTCGAGAAGATGCACCATGACATCGAGATCCGCAAGACCTATGACGCCATCAACATCTATGAGCAGCAGCTCACCTATCTGCTGGAGAACAGTGAGATGTTCGTCTGGCGCTCTAACCTGCAGGAGCGTACCCTCTCCTATTCCCGTTCGTTGCGCAAGCCTGAGTTCCAGGAGACCATCGATGAGTATATCCAACGTATCTTCCCGGGTGAGGAGCAGGAGACCCTGAAAGCCTTCAGGGATCCGGAAACCATGAGCAAGGCCTTTAACGTGATTCATCACTACCGCTATAGTCACTACAACAAGAAGCCTTCGTGGCATGCAGTGAGTGGCATCCCCACCTTCGACAAGAATGGTCATCAGATCGGTTACTTCGGCGTGTCGCGTGACATCACCAAACTTATCGTGGCCCAACAGAAGCTGAAGAAAGAGACCGCCCGTGCCGAGGACTCCGGTAAGATGAAGAGTGCGTTCCTGGCCAATATGACCCATGAGATCCGTACCCCGCTGAATGCCATCGTGGGCTTCAGCGACCTGTTGCCGATGGTGGATACCCACGAGGAGCGCATGGAATTTATCCGTATCATCCGTAACAACTGTGATATGCTGATGCGTCTCATCAACGATATCCTGGAGGCCTCGAACATGGGACAGGCCCTGGCCATCAAACCAGAGAAGGTGGATTTCGCCACCGTCTTCGATGATATCTGTCAGACACTGGCACAGCGTGTGCAGGAGCCCGGCGTGGCGTTTATCAAAGACAATCCCTATGAGCACTATGTGACCACCCTTGACAAGGGACGCGTGCAGCAGATCCTCACGAACTTCACGACCAATGCCGTGAAATATACCCATGAGGGGCATATCAAGGTGGGGTATCGCTATGAACGCAGGATGACGCTCGATGAACAGGGGGAGGCAGACGGGCTGCTGTTCTATTGTGAGGATACCGGTGCCGGTATCCCCAAAGAGAAACAGGCCAGCGTCTTTGAGCGTTTCGTGAAGCTGAATGACTTTGTACAGGGTACGGGGTTGGGCCTGAGCATCTGTCAGGCCATCACCGACCGTTGTAACGGGCATATCGGGGTTACCTCCGAAGGTGAGGGGCATGGATCCACCTTCTGGATGTGGATTCCTTGTGAGAGGCAACCTCTCTTCTAAACTTGTTCTTCATTTCTTTCATCACTGAAAGAAACGAAGCAAAGAAAGGTGCAAAAACGTCCTGAGCTCAGAGGCCGAAACCCTATTTTTTCAAATCACTCAATGAACTCGCTTCGCTCAAACAGCATTTCGTATTTCGTTGCTCAGATTGCTATTCGCAATCCGAGACTCAATATCGATTCAAAAAAATAGAATTTCTCTAAAGACCTCTTCGTGCGGAATGTTTTTGATTTTTGGCTGCGCATTGGCTATTCGCCTCGCTAAACCGAGCCAAGCGAGCAAGCTCGTAACCGAACTGTGCTTCATGTTTTTTCGAATGAATTCTCAAAAACATTCCGCACGAGGAGGTATTTATAGGATGTACTATTATCGGAATCTTCTTCGATTCTTGTGTCGCGTAAGCGAAACAAGCAAATCGACATGAGAAGCTGTCTGAGCGAAGCGAGTTCTTCGAATGATTACGATAATATTACAGCCGACCTCCGAGCCCAGGACGTTTTTGAGAATTTGTTCGAAATGATCAGGCAGAAAGAAAATGAAGAAGACCTCCTCTTAAAAGAGGAAAGTCTTCTCAAGCCAATAGCAGAAGATGCCTGCCAGGTAGCCGGTAAACGCTACCCAGGTGATCTTCTTCATATACCAGCCAAAGGTGATCTTCTCAAGACCCATGACCACCACACCGGCAGCAGAGCCGATGATCAGCATCGAGCCACCCACACCAGCACAGTAAGCCAACAGCTGCCAGAAGATGCCATCGACAGCCATATCGCCGGCAGCAGCCACTGGATACATACCCATGCAACCAGCCACCAGAGGCACATTATCCACGATGGAGGAGAGGACACCGATGATGCCGGTGACGAGGTAGTGGTTGCCCTCGAAGACGGTATCGAGCGTCTGTCCCAACAGGGTGAGCGCACCGATGGTCTCCAGACAGGCCACAGCCATCAGGATGCCCAGGAAGAAGAGGATGGTGTCCATGTCGATGCGAGACAGCATCTTTGACACGCGTTTCTGGGGACTGTTCTTCGCGTCTTCGCCTTCCTGGTGGATACGGCAATAGAAGATCTCCGTGACCGTCCAGAGCACACCGAGCACGAGCAGGATGCCTACAAATGGCGGCAGATGGGTGATGGTCTTGAAGATAGGCACGAAGATGAGACCACCGACACCGAGGAAGAAAATGATCTTACGCTGGGCAGGCGTCAGAGGGTCGTCGTCATCGACAACAACCGTCTCCTGCACAGGCTGAAGGGCACCCTTCAGCGAGAGGGAGAGGATATAGGCGGGGATGACCATCGACACCACTGAGGGGATGAATATCTCCATGATGACACCGGCAGCGGTGATAACACCCTTGTTCCAGAGCATGATGGTGGTGACATCGCCGATGGGCGAGAAGGCACCACCGGAGTTGGCTGCAATCACCACAAGAGCGGCATAGATAAGACGGTCCTCCTTGTCGTTGACAAGCTTACGCAGGATCATGATCATCACAATCGACGTGGTGAGGTTGTCGAGGATGGCCGAGAGGATGAACGTCATGCAGGCGATACGCCACAGCAGGGAGCGCTTCGACGTGGTCTGCAGCGTGTCACGCACAAAGTTGAAGCCACCGTTCTGATCGACGAGCTCCACGATTGTCATGGCACCCATGAGGAAGAACAGGGTGGTGGCAGTGGAACCGAGGTGATGCTCGATCGTGGTGCTGACCACCGAGGCTTTCATGGCATCAATGGCATCAGGCAGATAGGACTCGGGCGCAATCATGAAGAGGGTCCATGTGGCCACAAACATCAGCAGGGCAATAGCGGCCTTGTTGATCTTGGTAACGCTTTCGATGGCTATGCAGAAATAGCCGATACAGAAAACGATGATGATAGCAATTGACAATAATGACATTTGATTTGCTTTTTTAAATTGTTCTAATTTGTGTGCAAAGGTACGAAAAAGATATGAGAAAAGATTCTTGTTTTATACACAAAAAACAAAAAAAGGCGAAATATTTTTGTATTGTCTCCAAAATCTTGTAACTTTGCACACAATATGAACAACAGTTTACAAACGGTCAGATGGAGTGAAAATGTAATCCTCGCCGATGCCGACTACATCGACAAGGTTGCATTCAACCTCATCGTGAACTTTGAACGGATGCTTGGCAGAAGAATCCCTCAGGCAGACATGGCCCGCTGGATTGACTGTGTGGCGCTGGATGGCGGTATCCGGGAAGGTGAGCACGAGACACTGGTGGTACTGATCCACCAGAAGGGGAAACAGGGACTGGAGAACTTCGTGCCTAGCACCTATGAGGAACTCGACGGGATAGCCTTTAAGGATCATCTGGGAGAGTTTGCCATCAACGCCTACCCCATCGAACAGCTGGGTGAGGACTTCTTCACGGAGGTGTTGGAGCTGGTGACTGCCCAGAAGGAGGTGAAGCGGGTGATGGTGATTCCCAATCTGGAGGATGAGCTAATATATAATAAGGTTCGCGAGGCCCTACGCCGGGTGGATGATGAGGAGAAGCGGGTGACCCTTTTTGCGATGCAGCCCCTGACTGGTGGCAACTATCGTCAGGAGATCCTCGGTTACTCACTGATGGCCGCCCTTGGCATACGAAGTGAAGAAATCAGAGAAAGGTAAAAAAGTAAAAAAGTAAAAATATGGCAAAGGTATTAATGATTGGCGCCGGAGGCGTCGCTACGGTAGCAGCATTCAAGATAGCCCAGAATGCTGACGTGTTTACCGACTTTATGATCGCCAGTCGCAGAAAGGCGAAGTGCGACAAGATTGTGGAGGCTATCCACAAGGCAGGTTACAAGATGAACATCCAGACCGCCCAGGTGGATGCTGATGATGTGGAGCAGTTGAAGGCCCTCTTCAACAGTTACCAGCCTGAGCTCGTGATCAACCTGGCCCTGCCCTATCAGGATCTGACGATTATGGATGCCTGTCTGGCTTGTGGCTGTAACTACCTTGACACAGCCAACTATGAACCTAAGGACGAAGCACATTTCGAGTACAGTTGGCAGTGGGCATATAAGGAACGTTTTGAGCAGGCCGGTCTGACCGCTATCTTGGGTTGTGGTTTCGACCCTGGTGTGAGTGGTGTCTATACCGCCTATGCTGCCAAGCACCACTTCGACGAGATCCACTATCTCGATATCGTGGACTGTAATGCCGGTGACCACCACCATGCCTTCGCCACGAACTTCAACCCGGAGATCAACATCCGCGAGATCACCCAGAAGGGTCTTTACTATAAGGATGGACAGTGGATCGAGACAGAGCCATTGGAGATCCACAAGCCCCTGACCTACCCCAATATCGGTCCGCGCGAGAGCTATCTGCTGCATCACGAGGAGCTGGAGAGTCTGGTGAAGAACTACCCCACCATCAAACAAGGTCGTTTCTGGATGACCTTCGGGGAGCAGTATCTGAAGCACCTCGACGTGATCCAGAACATCGGCATGAGTCGTATCGACGAGATAGAATACGAAGCCCCGCTGGCAGACGGTACCGGTACTGCCAAGGTAAAGATTGTGCCCCTGCAGTTCCTGAAGGCCGTGCTGCCCAACCCACAGGATCTGGGTGAGAACTACGAGGGCGAGACCTCTATCGGCTGTCGTATCCGTGGTATCAAGGATGGCAAGGAGCACACCTATTATGTCTATAACAACTGCAAGCACCAGGAAGCCTACAAAGAGACAGGCATGCAGGGTGTGAGCTACACCACCGGTGTGCCAGCCATGATCGGAGCGATGATGTTTGTAAAGGGCATCTGGAAGAAGCCAGGTGTGTGGAACGTAGAAGACTTCGATCCAGATCCATTCATGGAACAGTTGAACAAACAAGGTCTGCCTTGGCACGAAGTGTTTGATGGCGACCTCGAACTCTAATTATTAACACTTAAATTTCTAAAAGCTATGGCGAAGAAAGAAGAGAGTGCAGAGCAGTTGTCTGCACAACAAGAGAAGATGAAGGCGCTGCAGGCTGCCATGTCGAAGATCGAAAAGGATTTCGGCAAAGGCTCCATCATGCGTATGGGTGAAGAGAAGATTGAGAATGTGGAGGTAATCCCCACAGGCAGTATCGGACTGAATGCAGCCCTCGGCGTAGGCGGCTATCCCAAAGGACGTATCATCGAGATCTACGGCCCGGAGTCATCAGGTAAGACCACCCTGGCCATCCATGCGATGGCCGAGTGTCAGAAGGCCGGTGGTATCGCTGCCTTCATCGATGCAGAGCATGCCTTTGACCGTTTCTATGCAGAGAAGTTGGGCGTGGATATTGAGAACCTGTATATCTCACAGCCAGACAATGGTGAGCAGGCCCTGGAGATTGCAGACCAGCTGATCCGTTCGAGTGCCATCGACATCATTGTCATCGACTCTGTGGCTGCGCTGACACCTAAGAAGGAGATTGAGGGAGACATGGGCGACTCTGCCGTCGGTCTGCAGGCCCGTTTGATGAGTCAGGCCCTGCGTAAGCTCACCTCGACCATCTCGAAGACCAATACCACCTGTATCTTCATCAACCAGTTGAGAGAGAAGATCGGTGTGATGTTCGGCAACCCGGAGACCACCACTGGTGGTAACGCCCTGAAGTTCTATGCCTCTGTACGTCTGGATATCCGCAAGTCACAGACCATCAAGGATGGTGACAACGTCATCGGTAACCTGGTGAAGGTGAAGGTGGTGAAGAACAAGGTGGCCCCTCCCTTCCGCAAGGCAGAGTTTGAGATCACCTTCGGAGAGGGTATCTCGAAGGTTGGTGAGATCGTCGATCTGGGTGTGGAGTATAACATCATCAAGAAGAGCGGCTCCTGGTTCTCTTATGGAGATGCCAGATTGGCACAAGGCCGTGATGCCACGAAGGCCCTGTTACAAGACAACCCCGAACTCTGTGATGAGCTGGAGGCAAAGATCATGGAAGCCATTACAGACAAGGCTTAGGCACTAAAAATAAATCCCAACCGATTGGTTGGGATTTATTTTTATTAGTTTTCAATAGGCGTTCCTTTACCGCTTTGCCAACCCATTGATGCTTTGGCAGCCTGTCGGGCAGCACTGGCACCATGACGCGTGGTTGCTGAGCCCACCTTCGCCTTGCTGTTATTATCACGGGTATAAGTCTTCGTCACTGCACCAGAGCCATCGAAGTCAACATACAGCAGCTTGTTGTTTGAACGCTGATAAACCCAGGTATATCGACCATTGGTACCGGTAATGACCTTATCCGGTTCACCAGCAGCCATCATCGTCTCGTCTTCCGAGAAGCCGATACCAACGTGTCCAGCACGAATCATCGCACGACTACCCTCAGAAGTCTCGATCTTCTTACCAGGACCAAGAGCGAAGACATAACCGAAGTACTCCGACTGATCCTGTGCGAGATTCTCATCAAGGAACATGTCGATATAGAAATAGGTTCCCAGGGTGGTGTTTTTCAGTTTCAGCGTGAACTTTCCACCCTCCTTATGCGGATTCATGGCCTCTATCTGATACTCTGTCAGACGAGGGATAGACTGCATCTTTTTCGACATCTCGTTCAACAGCTTCGCAGGAAACTTCGTGTGGATGACCTTACCCAGAAGCCGTCTGTAGTTATAGCTGTTGACGTTCATCACATCCTCCACCAGTTCGAAGGAGTTGGGAAACAGATACCGCTCTTTATCCATGACGAACTCATCATCGCGCATACCGGAGTTGGTCTTCGAGATGGCCACATTCTGATAGAACTCATTACCGTCCTTATCCTCCACAATGATCTTCACAGGGTAGTTGCGCGTGCCGACGCCAACAGCCTTCACCTTCACCTGCATGTCCTTATCGACCATCACTTCCTGATAGCCATCACCTTCGATTTCCGTATCAACACGATAGAACTCTGTCTTGGTATAGACATCCTTCCCGACCAGTTTCTCACGGGCTATATCCACATCCCCCAGATAGGCCAACGTGGGTACACCCAATTTGCCGAAGCAGTAGTCATCGAACGTACCATTCGGAATCTCATAATAATACGCCCGCTGGTCGTCCTGGCAGAGGAAATTGATATGGGTACGTCCATCCGTATCCTCCTCATGTCCCTGATAGATCATGATCTTATGACGCAACGTGATACTGCTCACAGGTTTGTCTGTGGCAGCATCATTGAAAGTCTTCACCACCATATCATACTCCTCAGGGATTACCATGAACTTCATGCCCTCCTGCCAGTCGCAGAGACTGTGGAACTTGAAGTTCTGACTGATGAAATCGATGGCGTTCTCTTCCTCCTTATTTTCATCATTCATCAACTGCAAATCAGAAATATGCTTAGCCCCACTTGTTTTCACGATGTAGGAATTCTCCTGAGCATAGGCCGTCGTCAAGAGGAATGCTGCACAGGTCGCTAAAAGAGTTCTTTTCATGACTATCGACAGTTTTATATAATAGAATTCTGTGTGCAAAGATAGCATAAATCGGCTAAACTCCCAAATAATTTGTGCCAAAATGACGTGACAGAGGATAAAATTTCTCGTTTTCGCCATTTTGGCACATGGTTTGCACAACGCTTACTGACATTTTGAATTAATAACAAATAAAAATATAAGAATTATGGGAAAGATTATTGGAATTGATTTAGGAACTACCAACAGCTGCGTTGCCGTATTCGAAGGTAACGAGCCAGTAGTAATCGCCAACAGCGAGGGTAAGCGTACAACACCTTCAGTCGTTGGTTTTGTTGAGAATGGTGAGCGAAAGATCGGTGACCCTGCCAAGCGTCAGGCCATCACGAACCCGAAGAACACCGTTTATTCGATCAAGCGTTTTATGGGTGAGAACTGGCAGCAGACCGAGAAGGAAATCAACCGCGTGCCTTATTCTGTTGTGAATGAGGGTGGTTATCCCCGTGTGGACATCAACGGTCGTAAGTACACCCCGCAGGAAATCTCTGCCATGGTGCTGCAGAAGATGAAGAAGACTGCCGAGGACTATCTCGGACAGGAGGTGACAGAGGCTGTGATCACTGTGCCTGCCTACTTCTCTGACTCTCAGCGTCAGGCTACCAAGGAGGCTGGTCAGATTGCCGGTCTGGATGTGAAGCGTATCGTGAACGAGCCTACAGCCGCCGCTCTGGCTTACGGTGTGGATAAGGCCAATAAGGATATGAAGATCGCTGTGTTCGACCTCGGTGGTGGTACGTTCGATATCTCTATCCTGGAGTTTGGTGGTGGCGTGTTCGAGGTGCTCTCTACCAATGGTGATACCCACCTCGGTGGTGATGACTTCGACCAGGTGATCATTGACTGGCTGGTACAGGAGTTCAAGAATGACGAAGGCGCAGACCTGAAGAGTGATCCTATGGCCATGCAGCGTCTGAAGGAGGCTGCTGAGAAGGCCAAGATCGAGCTGTCGTCTTCTACCTCTACAGAGATCAACCTGCCATACATCATGCCTGTGGCTGGTGTACCTAAGCACTTGGTGAAGACACTGACACGTGCTAAGTTCGAGCAGCTGGCTCACGATCTGATCCAGGCTTGTCTGGCTCCATGTCAGAAGGCAATGGCAGACGCCAAACTGAATACTGCTGATATCGACGAGGTGATCCTCGTAGGTGGTTCAAGCCGTATCCCCGCTGTGCAGACACTGGTAAAGAACTACTTCGGCAAGGAGCCTTCAAAGGGTGTAAATCCTGATGAGGTGGTAGCCGTAGGTGCTTCTATTCAGGGTGCTATTCTGAACAAGGAAGGTGGTGTAGGCGACATCGTACTGCTCGACGTGACACCTCTGACACTGGGTATCGAGACGATGGGTGGTGTGATGACCAAGCTGATCGATGCTAACACGACCATTCCTTGCAAGAAGAGCGAGACCTTCTCTACTGCAGCTGACAATCAGACAGAGGTGACCATCCATGTGCTGCAGGGTGAGCGCCCAATGGCTTCACAGAACAAGAGTATTGGTCAGTTCAACCTCACAGGTATTGCTCCTGCCCGTCGTGGTATTCCACAGATTGAGGTGACCTTCGACATCGATGCCAACGGTATCCTGAAGGTATCTGCTAAGGATAAGGCTACAGGTAAGGAGCAGGCCATCCGCATCGAGGCTTCATCTGGTCTGTCACAGGATGAGATCAACCGCATGAAGGCCGAGGCAGAGCAGAATGCAGAGAACGATAAGAAGGAGCGCGAGCGCGTGGACAAGCTGAATCAGGCTGACTCTATGATCTTCCAGACTGAGAACCAGTTGAAGGAAATCGGCGATAAGATCCCCGCAGAGCACAAGCCTGCTATCGAGAATGCCCTCCAGCAGCTGAAGGATGCCCACAAGTCTGGCGATATCAACGCCATCGACACAGCTATCGCAGCCCTCAACAATGCTTGGCAGACTGCCAGCGCCTCCATGTACCAGCAGAGTGGTGCAGCAGGTCAGCCTGGTGGTGACACCTATCAGGGTGGTCAGCAGGCCGGAGGCCAGCAGGCTGGCGGCAATAAGGCTGACGACATCCAGGATGCCGACTTCGAGGAGGTGAAGTAAGAATAGATAAGCAACGATAAGAATATCATAAGAAAGTGGTGTAATCCAAGTGGTTACACCACTTTTTGTTATTGTTAAACTTTGTTTCATTTCTTGCTATTTT
>Ga0256407_10004954_pt1 | contig 21764 bp, 16 predicted proteins | sample RumenRJG_04DNA_FD_193489 | JGI IMG/M metagenome (GOLD analysis project Ga0256407, IMG submission 193489) | Bovine rumen microbial communities from Lethbridge, Alberta, Canada - RJG_04 | ecosystem: Host-associated > Mammals > Digestive system > Stomach > Rumen | place: Canada: Alberta... | reverse complement strand
ATTCTGAGCACAAGCAGAGAGGCGCATCAAGCCAGCATAGCCTTTGGTGGAAAGGACCAACAGCATAAGTATAAGGATCCGCAGAGTTCTCATCGTTGTATTTATGACATGAAACAGAAAAACCGTGTAAAGATACAAAAAGCATCTCAGAAGACCAACATCTCATTGAGAAATCTGTATTTTGTCTCTATTTTCCAAAATGCCGGTTGACACACTTTCTTTCGCTTCTCTAATAATAATTAGCCAACATTTCCAAACCTTTCAAAATGTGTTGTTTGACATTTTTATAACTCATAATGATAGATTTTAACCTAAAGAACATTGTTTTTGAAAAATAATGAGTACATTTGGGGTGTATCAAAAAATGTAACCTATGGAACGTAAACGCTTGAACCGTCTGAAGGTGGTGTTGGCAGAAAAAAACATGACGAACAAACGTCTTGCAGAGCTGATGGGGAAGGACCCGGCAATGGTGTCAAAGTGGGTGACGAATGTGGCTCAACCTAATGTTGAGAATCTAATCCTCATCTCAAAATTTTTAGAGGTGAAAGTGGATGATTTATTGTGGACGGAATAATTTAATGCCTTATAATATACAAGTAAAATGGCAAAGAAAAAGAATGAAAATACGACCTCGATAGGTTTTGAAGAAGTGATTTGGCGAGCAGCCGACAAACTGCGTGGCAATCTGAATGCCTCGGAGTATGAGGGCGTGGTGCTCGGACTGATTTTCCTGAAGTATATCAGCGATAAGTTTGAAGTGAAGTTCAAAGAACTGTCGGAAGATGAATATGCCGATGTGGAGGATAAGGACGAGTACGAGGCCGATGGCGTGTTTTTCGTACCGCAGGAAGCCCGATGGAATGTCATCAGCCTGGCTGCTCATACACCTGAAGTAGGTCGTGTCATTGATGATGCACTTCAGGCCATAGAGCGTGAGAACCCGAAGTTGAAGGGTGTGCTGCCTGGCAATTATGCCCGCCCCGAGTTGGACAAACGCCGTTTGGGCGATGTGGTTGACCTCTTCTCTAACATTGAGATGTATGCCTCTGGCGACGAGAAAGACCTGTTGGGGCGCGTCTATGAGTACTGCCTGCAGAAGTTCGCATCGATGGAGGGCAAGAATGCCGGCGAGTTCTATACACCCAGTTGCATTGTACGCACCATCGTTGAAATATTGCAGCCCTTCCAGGGGCGAGTTTATGACCCATGCTGCGGCTCGGGTGGTATGTTTGTGCAAAGTGCCAAGTTCATCAAGAACCACCAGAAGGAACTGTCGGGCATCAGCGTATATGGTCAGGAGGCAAACCCCAGTACATGGAAGATGGCGCACATGAACGTGGCCATCCGTGGACTGGAGGCCAACCTCGGACAGTCGTATGCCGATACGTTCTTCAACGACCAGCACCCCACGCTGAAGGCCGACTTCATCATGGCGAACCCACCGTTCAACCTCAGCGATTGGGGAGCCGACAAACTGGAGAAAGACCCACGCTGGAAGTTCGGACTGCCGCCTGCCGGCAACGCCAACTTCGCCTGGATGCAGCACATGATTCACCACCTCTCCCCTACGGGTCGCATCGGTCTGGTACTGGCCAACGGTGCCTTGTCATCGCAGACAGGTGGCGAGGGTGACATCCGCCAGCGCATCATCGAAGCCGACTTGGTGGAAGGTATCATTGCCCTGCCCTCACAGTTGTTCTATTCTACGGGCATTCCCGTATCACTCTGGTTCCTGACACGTAATAAGCAGCAGCCCGGCAAGACACTCTTTATCGATGCCCGCCAGATGGGAACGATGGTGACCCGTGCCGTGCGTGAGTTGCAGCAGGAAGATATTGCCCGTATTGCAGACACCTTCAATCAGTTCCGAAATGGTACGCTCGAAGACGAGAAGGGATTCTGTGCCGTGCGTACCATCGACGACATCCGTGCGCAGGACTTCATCCTTACGCCTGGTCGCTATGTAGGCATAGCCGAGCAGGAAGACGACGGAGAGCCATTTGAAGATAAGATGAAGCGGCTGACATCGGAACTGAGCGGACTCTTTGAGCAGAGCCACAAGTTGGAGGATGAAATCCGAAAGCAACTGGGCAGCATCGGCTTCACGATTTAGAGTGCAAACATATTCTTCGCTATTATCGTATAACAACATAATATCGGAGAACAATGAAAGAGAAACTAATTTTAGAAATCAGCAATGCAATGACAGACATTCTAAGTGTTGAACAATTAGCGAAACTGAATGGCGTACTGCTGAAGTCCATCAGCAAGTACACCGTCAGCAAGGGCGAGGAACTGGCTCCGTCGTTGGCAACCTCCAACGAGACGCTGCTGAAGGCTTTCCTCTCCGCCAAACAAGTGGAGGGTTGCAGCCATCCCACCATTCGCTATTATGGCAACACCATCAAACACCTTGCTGATAACATGCCCAAACGGTTTACCGACTATACCACTGAGGACATCCGTGCTTATCTGGCTGTGTTCCAACAGAAGCACAATGCCACCAAGGTAACGGTCGATAACGTGCGCCGCATCTTCTCTTCGTTCTTCTCTTGGCTCGAAGAGGAGGACTATATCCTGAAGAATCCTGTGCGACGCATCCATAAGGTGAAGACGGGTACGCAAGTCCGTGAGGTGCTTTCCGACGAGTCGTTGGAGAGCATCCGTGACACCTGTGCCCACTCCCGCGACCTGGCTATGATTGACCTTCTGGCATCTACGGGAATGCGTGTGGGCGAACTGGTGAAGCTCAACCGCGAGGACATCAACTTCACGGAGCGTGAATGTGTGGTGTTTGGCAAAGGTAACAAGCAACGCATCGTTTACTTCAACGCCCGTACTAAGATACACCTGCAACAGTACCTCAATGAGCGCAACGACCAGAACGAAGCACTGTTCGTATCGCTCAACAATCCTCAGAAACGGTTACAGATTTCCGGTGTGGAAGTTCGGTTACGCAAGATTGGTCGCGAAGCTAATGTGCCGCGAGTGCATCCGCATAAGTTCCGTCGCACATTAGCAACAATGGCTATTGACAAAGGGATGCCCGTGGAGCAAGTGCAAAAGCTCTTAGGGCATGTAAAGATAGATACCACCATGCACTATGCTATGGTGAGTCAAAACAACGTAAAACTTTCTCATCGACGCTTCATCAGCTAAACCGACAGAAAAAGGCTAAACTGAGAGGGAGTTAAGAGCAGAAAACAAATATGTAAATTCTCATTTATGGAAGAATGGAAAGAATATAAGTTGGGGGATATTTCAACAATGAAATATGGTAAGCTGCCCCCTTCGCCATCAGAAGAAGGCAAATATCCTATTTGGTCTGGCTACCGTTATGTTGGAATGGCAGATTCCTTCAATTGTTTTAAAGGGACAATGGTTGTTGTGGCCCGTGGAGTAGGTGGAACAGGTGATGTTAAGATCGCTAAAGAAGACTGCTACTTAACCAACTTGTCTATTTCCGTTGATGTTAATACAAAAGTTTGTAATCCATACTATCTTCACTACAAATATTCAATAAAGAATCTTAGATATTTGGATAGTGGTTCTGCTCAGTCTCAAATTACTATTGATGCCCTCAAAAATTTAGTGATAGAAATACCTCCTTTAGCTTATCAAAACAAAATAGTCGATGTTCTCAAATCCCTTGATGATAAAATCGAGGTGAACAGGCGGATAAACGATAATTTCTACTTCGCTTTCTTTGAAGTTATGCTAATATGGCTTTTGACCTCACTTAGAAACGATAATTTAGAGCAACAGGCGATGGCGCTTTTTGACATGATGTTCCCTGGTGTTGCTTCAGGCGAAGATATAATTGGTAATATTATTATCCCAAAACGAGGGAAAGGATTGCTTTCAAAAGATGCTGTAGAAGGAACAGTTCCTGTTGTTGCAGGAGGATTGGAGCCAGCAACTTACCACAATGAGTCTAATACTGTTGCCCCTGTTGTGACGATTTCCGCATCTGGAGCAAACGCGGGCTTTGTAAATCTATGGCAAATTCCTGTGTGGTCATCCGATTCTTCATTCATTGATGCTTCTATGACCGAAAACGTGTATTTCTGGTATGTGATGTTGAAGAAAAGGCAGAAAGAGATTTTTGATGCTCAGACTGGTTCTGCCCAACCTCATATCTACCCAAAGCATATTGCTGAGATGCCGATGGGTAACTTTGAGCAATCAGATGTTGAAAAGTTCACAGAAATTGCCACTCCAATGTTTGAGATACGAGGGAGAAACTTGAAAGAGTGTGAACGATTAGCATCTCTCCGTGACACACTACTGCCCAAACTGATGTCTGGAGAGTTAAAACTAAACGAAGTAAACGTGTAAATTCTCATTTATGGAAGAATGGAAAGAATATAAATTGGGGGAGATTTGTACTAAGATTGGCAGCGGAGCCACTCCGAAAGGAGGGAAAGAAGCCTATCTTGGAGGAGATACATCTTTGATCAGAAGCCAAAATGTATTGGATTTTTCTTTCTCATGGGATGGATTAGCATATATAGATGATGAACAGGCTGCAAAACTCAATGGAGTTATAATTGAAAGGGGTGATGTTCTACTAAATATCACAGGAGATTCTGTTGCAAGAGCTTGTATTGTTCCAGAATCTGCATTACCTGCAAGAGTGAATCAGCACGTATCAATTATTAGAGGAAACACTGCTATAGTGCTTAACGATTATATCTTGTACTTCCTACAATACAAGAAGCCATATCTTCTGTCCCTATCAAAAGGTGGCGCAACTCGAAATGCTCTCACCAAAGGAATGATTGAAGATTTACTGATCCCATTGCCACCGATATTTAAGCAAGCCGAAATTGTTAGAGTCCTAAAATCCCTTGATGACAAAATCGAGGTGAACAGGCGGATAAACGATAATTTAGAGCAGCAAGCGCAAGCGTTGTTCAAATCGTGGTTTGTGGACTTTGAACCGTTCAAAAATGGTGAATTCCAAGAGACCGAGGTGGGCTTTATTCCCAAAGGTTGGGAAGTCGTATCTTTATCAGCCATTGCTGATTACATCAATGGCTTAGCAATGCAGAAATACCGTCCATTAGAAGGAGAAAAAGGTTTGCCTGTTCTGAAAATAAAAGAACTTGGGCAAGGCAACACTGACGATAGTTCTGAATCGTGTTCGCCGTCCTTAATCGGTGAGAAATACATAATTGACGATGGAGACATTATCTTCTCGTGGTCTGGCACGCTTATGGTTAAAGTATGGTGTGGAGGCAAATGTGGATTAAATCAACATCTTTTTGTCGTAGAGCCTAAAGATTATCCCCATTGGTTTGTATACCAGTGGACAAAATACCATCTTGACAACTTTATCCATATAGCAAAAGATAAAGCCGTTACTATGGGACATATTAAAAGAGGGGAGCTTGACAAGGCAAAAGTCGTAGTGCCCGACGGAACAAGCATGGCTGCTATTGATTCTATGATGAAACCGCTACATCGCCAAATCATTTCAAATGAGATTGAATCACGTCGTCTTGCCTCTCTCCGTGACACTCTCCTCCCTCGCCTGATGTCGGGCGAACTTAAAGTGGAGGATATAACGCTATAATGTAAAGGTGTAATAAAAGAATCAGTCATGAGCAAGAAGTCGATAAGGTTTTTCAATGACCGCGAGGTGCGAGCCGTATGGGATGAAGAGAAATCTCTATGGTGGTTTTCTATTGTGGATATTGTTGGTGCCATTACGGATAGCCCAAGTCCAAGAAAGTATTGGAGTGTATTGAAAACCCGACTGAAGAAGGCTGGGAACGAGTTGACTACACGTTGTAGTCAACTGAAGCTGACCGCTGCCGATGGTAAGCAATATGCTACTGACTGTTTTGCTCAGGATGACATTATCCAGTTGGTAAGGGTGATTCCCAGCAAGAAAACAGCTGATTTCCTCGACTGGTTCGTATATAGCGACAACACCATTGACGGGCAGAGCAAGAAAAAAGCTTATACACTCTTGGAGAGCGGACTGCTTGACGACATGAAACCAGGAACGGTAAAGAGCCTGCAACAGATACACGCCTTCCTGTTTGGCGGACTATATGATTTTGCTGGCAAGATACGCACCAAGACTATTTCGAAAGGGAACACCATCTTCTGTCTGGCTGAGCACCTGCACCAATATCTGCAAACGGTTGAAGACATGCCGGATAGCACCTTTGATGAGATTGTGGACAAGTATATAGAAATGAACATGGCCCATCCATTTATGGAGGGCAATGGTCGCTCAACACGCATCTGGCTCGACCTGATGCTGAAGAAAAGACTCGGTCTCTGCATTGACTGGAGTAAGATAGGCAAACGCGACTATCTCAATGCTATGATAGAAAGCGAGATGGACGCTAGCAAAATACGAGAACTGCTACATCAAGCCCTTACGGACAAGATAGACGACCGCGAGACTTTTATGAAAGGCATCGACTATTCCTATTATTACGAGCAAGAAGATTAATTGGTACGATTATGGTAGCATACAACGAAAACAGCTATGAGCAGACGCTGATAGACCTATTCAAGCGAATGGGCTACCAGTACGAATGCGGCTACGACGTGGAGCGAGACTTCCGCGAACCGTGGTATGTGTCTGACCTGCAACAATCATTGCGCAAGCTGAACCCGAAGGTGAGTGATGAGGTGCTGACAGAAGCTTATCGCATCGTTACCCATGTGAACGAGGGAACGCTGGAGCAGCGCAATGAGCAGATGATGGACTACCTGCAAAACGGTGTGGAGGTGAAGTATGTGGCCGACGGACGTAACCAGACAGCATTGGTCAGGCTTGTTGACTTCGAGCATCCCTCGCTGAACCTGTTCAAGGTGTGCAACCAGTGGCGCGTCGTAGAGAAAGAAAAGATACGCTGCGACATTGTTGTTTTCGTGAATGGTCTGCCGTTGGTGGTGATAGAACTGAAATCACCGGCCAACGATAATGTAGAGGAAGACGATGCCTATCTGCAAATCAAACAGTATCAGCAGAAATGCCCCTCGCTGTTTGTCTTTAATGCCTTCTCCGTGACCAGCGACATGCTGACCACGAAAGCCGGAACACTCACCGCCAAGGCTAATAGATACATGGAATGGAAGTCGAGGGATGGAAAGACAGAGACCATGGAGGCCATTGACTATGAAACGTTCTTCGAAGGCATCTTCCGCAGGGAGCGACTGATTGATATTCTCCAAAACTTCCTGTGCTTCGACCACAAGGATGGACGCACGGCAAAGATTATGGCTGCCTATCACCAATACTTTGCCGTGAACAAGGCTGTTGCCAAAACGCATGAAGCGATTGGTGGCAATGGCAAGATTGGTGTGTTCTGGCACACACAGGGCAGCGGCAAGTCGCTGTCCATGGTGTTCTATGTTCACAGGCTGATTCAACAGTTCCCGCAATGTACCATCGTTGTGGTAACCGACCGCAACGACCTGGACCAGCAACTGTATGAGCAGTTTGCAGGATGCCAGAAGTTCCTGCGACAAGAACCTCAGCGAGTGGGCTTCGACCTGAACGAGAAAGGAAAACTGACCAAGACTGCCGGACGAGAGGACCTGGTGCGCAAGCTGAAAGACCTGCAGACGGGAGGCATTATCTTCACCACGATACAGAAGTTTGAGGAAGGAACTGGCTTGTTGTCAGAGCGTGAGAACATCATCGTAATCACCGACGAAGCCCACCGCTCGCAATATGGTGACGAACATTGGGATGTGAAAGCCGAGCGTATGAAGAAAGGCTATGCACTGCTGATGCGTGAGGCGCTGCCAAATGCGTCGTTCATCGGCTTTACGGGTACGCCTATCAGTGAAGCCGACCGTGACACCAAGGAGGTGTTCGGCGACTACATCGATGTGTATGACATGACACAAGCCGTGGAGGATGGCGCCACACGTCCTGTCTATTACGAGAGTCGTGTGGTCAATCTGAAACTGGATGAGGAGGTACTCAAGAAACTGGATGATGAGTTTGACCGACTGGCTGAAGAAGGTGCTACTGAGGAACAAATCAACAAGGCACGGCAGGACAACAGTGGCATCAAGCAGATACTCTGTCATCCAGATACCATCGACAGCCTTTGTCGCGACATCATTGAGCACTATGAAAAGAACCGCCAACAGGAGTTGACGGGCAAGGCTATGATTGTGGCCTATAACAAAGATGCTGCGGTGAAGATATATCACAAGATACTGGAACTTCGCCCTGAATGGACAGAAAAAGTTCATGTGGTGGCCAGTGCTGCGAATACGGACAAAGAAGAATGGCACGATGTGATTCAGCCCAAGATGAACAAGGAGTATGCTGCACTGTTCAAAGAGGATGCATCGCCCATGAAGATAGCCATCGTGGTGGACATGTGGCTGACGGGCTTCGATGTACCTTCGCTGGCCACGATGTATGTCTATAAGCCGATGAAGGGCCACAACCTGATGCAGGCCATCGCCCGTGTAAACCGTGTGTTCCCTGAAAAGGAAGGCGGTCTCATTGTCGATTACGTGGGTATTGCAGGTGCATTGAAACAGGCTATGCAAGACTACACTCAGCGCGACCGCCGGCAGTTCGGCGATCCTGACATCAACAAGACAGCCCGTGTGAAGTTCCAAGAGAAACTGGAGATCTGCCGCGACCTGCTTTATGGTTTTGATTATAGCGGCTTCTATAGTGGTACTGATCCAGAAAGAGCGCAGTTAATTAAGGGTGGTGTTAACTTCATGCTAGCCCCACAGCGTGCGGAGCAGATGAAGGACTTCATGAAGGAGAGCCAACTGCTGCACAATGCACTGACCCTGTGCCGCTCGTTGGCCGAGCCGCATGAGAAACAGGAAGTGGCATTCCTGGATGCTGTACGTGTGCTGCTGTCACGTCTGGCTCAGAAAGGTAAGATTACCAAACAGGACATCAACGAGCGCATCAGCCATCTCCTGGAGCAGAGCATCCAAAGCCAGGGTGTCATCAACCTCTTCAAGTCGGAAGGAGCAAACTTCTCACTCTTTGAGGAGGCATTCCAAAAGGAGATACGGAAAATGAAAGAGAAGAATCTGGCTGTGAAATTATTGGAACGCTTGCTGAAAGAACGCATCCATGGCTTCGAGCGTTCCAATGTGGTGCAAAGTAAGAAGTTCTCCGACCTGCTGAATATGGCACTTTCTAACTATCTCAAAGGAATGCTTACTAATGAGGAGGTCATTGAAGAGCTGCTGAAGATGGCAGAGGAAATCAAGCAGAACGAGGAAGAAAGCAACAAATTGGGGCTGACTGTGGAAGAGAAAGCTTTCTACGATGCTTTGTCTTCGCCGGAGGGCATACGCGAGGCATACACCGACGAGCAGTTTGTGGCGCTTACCCGAGAACTGACTGAGCAACTCCGCCGCAACCGCACCATCGACTGGAACCGCAAGGAGTCGGCACGTGCTAAGATGCGTGTATTGGTGAAACGACTGCTGAAGAAGTACAAGTATCCACCTGAAGGACAGGAAAAGGCTCTTGAAACGGTGATGGCTCAGTGCAACAAATGGGCAGACGATGATGAGAACGTCATGGAACGTAAGCTGGCCAACGTCGAGGATGACCGCGACGTACGCAATCTTGTTTATAATCGTCTCTTCATGAATGCTGATACTTCTGATTACGAACTACAGCGTGAAGTGATGGAAGTATATGGTGAGCGTTATCCAGACATGCGCATCATCGACTGGCAACGAGTCATTGCAGATTACACACCTATGGTACGTGAAGCTGCAAAACGGCCTTCTGCAAAAGTTGTTGAAATGCAGCAGCGGCAGTATGGCATGGCGGCAGAAGGTAAAGGTGAATACGGATCAGAATCTGATAAAGAATAATCTGAATATCAATACTGAAGAAGAAAGGGAAAAGCGTCTAAGACAAATTGAAATCGAGATTCATCAAATGGAAGGAATAATGAAGAACGACTTTGAATTTAGGGGTCTGTTAATACCACAAATGTCAAAAATACGTTTACTGAATATATGAAAGATATCTTTGGCGGTCTAAAAGACTTTGTCGGCAAGATATGAACAAAATCCATTTGGAAAGATGGAACGCTGTTTTGTCGTGCGATTATATGATGAAGATTTTGAGTCTGATAGAAGCTATGCCAGAAACTACTTTCGATGAAAGTGACCACAAATGACAATAAAAAATCACAAATGACTACGTGGAAACCATAATGGGCGTGTTCCCGTGGTGTTCCCCATGAAGACGAAAAAAGGAGTTACATCTTTGTAACTCCTTGATTTTCAAGTGACTCCCGCGGGATTGGCATTCTCCCATCCCTACCCTGCCACGGGCCGGGCTACACACAAGAAAGGCCTCAAACCTGAAAGCAAGCTTTCGTTTGAGGCCTTTCTTGTGTGACTCCCGAGGGATTCAAACCCGCAACCTTCTGATCCGTAGTCACTGAGAATTATATTTCGATAGGTTTTATAAAAATTTAAAAAGTTCAGTAAATAATTGTGTGTCAACAATTTGCAGATTCAATAAAATTTCCTAACTTTGCAGAGAAATCCATTCTAAAACGGAAAATTTGTATCAGATTTGTATCGTAAATTAAAAACCATGCATAATTCCATTGTTATGAAAGCAACATCCATACCCACATACAGAAGAGCCAAAGAGGGCAAAGTGCTTTTGGTCATGACCCTCGATCACAGAAACGGCACAGAGAAGGCCATGCCTGTGTGTGTACGTGTCGGCATCGGTACTCTACGCCGATACTTTCTGATGCCAGACGAAAAATACACTTTAGAGGAGTTCGCAAGCATCATCAATACAGGAAACCGAAAGCAAGGCCCCAAGCGCAAGGAGTTTGATGATTTTTTCGAAAAGGTGAAGAAAGAGGTAAAGAGTCTGGTCGGGGACACAAGTCTTTCACCTACGGAATTCATGGAGCAGTTGCGCACCAACATGAACGGCTTAAAAGATGAGGAGAAAGCAAAAGGCAAGACAATCTACGATGTGTGGCAGATATTGCTCAACGAATTGGCAGAACAAGGGCGCTTAGGCACCCACAAATCTTACCTCAACTCCTTGAATCGGTTCAAAACCGATATGGGAGAAAAGATACCCAACTCCTCCATCAACCAACAACTGGTGGACCGCTGGGTGGCCAAGATGCAGAAGCCCAAGGAAGGAAAGCCTATGAGCTCAACAACCATCGGTATCTATCTGCGGGCCTTTCGAGTAGTGGTGCGTCAAGCTGTCAGCATGGGAGTGATGTCCTCCGATAAATTAGACATGTTCAAAGGCGTAAAAGAAATGAACAGAAAAAGCAGCCGCAAAGAATGGTATCTAAATGTGGAGAAGATGACCCGGCTCTATGAGTTTTTCGAAAAGGGTGAGGCAAAAGACCAGGAGGGAAATGAGACATTTGCACCCGACTACAAAAAGAGGGCATTCCGCTCTTTAGGGCTTTTCCTTTTCTCCTATCTTGCCAACGGCGCCAACATGGCCGACATCGCCAAATTGCGATACGATGACTTCTATTACAGTCATGGGAAGAAAGCCATGCGTTTCGTGCGACAGAAGACGATGAGGGAAACCGATGGGATGGAGGTCATCTTCCCCATTCTCCCCCAGATGCAGGTAATCCTCGACCGTATTGCCCGAAAGCCCCAGCGTGGAGCATTGGTGTTCGACATTATCGAGGAAGGCATGAGTGAGGTGCGCATCAGTGAAATCGTCTCTTGCGAGAATTCCAACATCAATGACCGTATGGAGAATGTCGCCAAACTGTTAAGTATGGAGGAAAGGCCCACGCCCACCTGGTGCCGCCATTCCTACGCCACCAACCTGCGTGACGCAGGTGTCTCCACCGAATACATCTCTACCATGATGGGACATACCATCACATCTGGCAGTGCCACCACCCTCAACTACCTCTCGCGCTACAATATGGTCACCATGATGGAAAACAACTCGAAGTTGCTGGCCAATAGAAAGAAAGCCCATAGTAAAGAAGTCCTACTAAACCGGTTGATGGAGATGGACAGGGAGCGACAGGAGATAATGGAAAAGCTCATGGAGCAATAGCGCACCTTGGCCGCCGGTGACTACATCATGAATTTGGTACGCATATTTGCTGATGAAGGTACTTCTGCAAAAGTCGAAATCCAAGCTGGCATTCTCTCATTTGGTTACAATCTTAAAAATCGCCGTCTGTTCACATAAGAAAATCTTCATGTTCTTGAACTATTCCATAGCGGAGTGGGAGGACTAGCCCCATAGTTGATTATCTGTGGGTTACAAGCAAAAATACAGGAAAGCTATTGTTGTAGGGTGCCAAAAGATTAAAATAATCGAAAATCTTCTTGCATTATAAAATATTATTATGTATATTTGCGTGCAGAAAACGGATGATATCCACCCACCCAAAACGGTGATATCCGTTCACTTTTCTTGCTTTTTATCCTAATGGCGTTGCAAAATTAGTCATCTTTCTCGGATTCTGTACTATTTGACATGCGTTTTTGACGTAGAGAGGCACCTTTCAGCTCAAAGCGTACGCTTGTGTGCACGAGACGGTCCAGTATGGCGTCTGCAGCCGTGGTATTTCCCTCATCACTTCATACCAGTCGGAGACAGGCAGTTGTGATATCATTATGGTCGCTTTCTGTCCGTGCCTGTCCTCTATGATTTCCATGAAGTCGAGCAGTTGCTGTCCGTCGAGCACCCTCATTCCGAAGTCATCGAGTATGAGCAGGTCAGTCTGTGCGAGTTTGGCAAAGAAGCGGTGCAGCGTGCTGGATATCCGCGCGAGGGCGATTTCCTCGAAGAGGCGGTAGAGGTTGTAGTAGGCCACCTTGTATCCGTTCATGCACGCCTGGTGGCCGAGGGCCGTGCCGAGCCAGCTCTTTCCTGTGCCGGCCGAGGAGGTTTCTCCGTTCTGAGACAATGAAAAAGGACAGCCGTCACTGGATGGCTGTCCTTTTCTCTTTGCCTTCAAAAAAACTCGAAATCCGGAAAATGGCGTGTGGCACCATGTGGCATCGTGTGGCATCGCTGATTATCAGCGAGATAGAGAGATCTCCCATTGTGGCAGGCGTGTGGCACCATGTGGCATCTCACCGCCGTATCAGTGATTGTTGTGGCATGAGTGTGGCACTCTCTATTCAGACACAAGTGAAGTAAATATATATATTATTTGAATATCAGGCAGTTATATCCATAGCCACAGATGCCACAGATGCCACAAGGGTAATATGTGGTATTATTGATTTTTGCTGAGGGCTTGGTCGTAATCTACTATGCTAACAGATTCCGTTGGATTGGTGTTGCCGGAATAGCGATACCACTTCTTGTTTCTTTCCTAATGATCATGTGCCAGTCCCGGTGAACCATGTCAAAATCTGCATCCCTGCGATTCAAAGGGGACGATTGGCCACAAGGAGCCCAAAGTACTTTTCCATACCTTTACCATACTCTTATGCGTTTTTTGTTGTACCTTTGCATCGCATAATAACATAAGTTTCAACGCACAATTAAAATGAAAAGGATCCTGTACGTGTTTGTTTCTTTATCTGTGGCTATTATTACAGGATGTCGTCATGATTCACAGAATAGCATAATGTCAAAAGCAGAAAGTTTTCTTCCATTACAGCCAGACAGTGCAGATGCCTGTCTGAATTCTGTTGATAAACGACAGCTTATGGGAGATGACGAAAAAGCATTTTATGCTCTGCTGCGCACAATGACGGATGTGTTACTGGATAAGGAAATCGTTAGTGACACCCTTATCGGGATGGCATACAATCACTTTTCTTATCAAAAAAACATATCAAAAGACCAAGCTATATTCAGGCATTATGCCCAATCAGCTCTTTATATGGGAGACTGGTATTCATCACAAGACAGTGTCAAGTTAAGCGAAGACTGTTATAGACAAGCCATTAAGTATTCAGAGGAGGTTGAAGATTGGCACACCTGCTATCTTGCTTACGAACGCCTTGCTGAACAGGTACAATGGGGTAATGACGAGGAGGCTTTAAAACTGATAGAAAAAGGCATTCAAATATATGGAAAATGCAACGACAAAATCGAGAATTTATTGTCCTTATATGCATATGCTGCACATTATTCTGCAGAAATCGCATATCGCGACAAGTCCGATTTTCAGAAAGCCTTGGACTATGCATACAAGGCGTATAATTTGGCCACTGACAGTTGCCTGAACAGTTACTATGACCAGTCTTTGGCCTCACTTGCAGAAATATATTGGGAGATGGGTGATTACCAAAAGGCGCTTGACTTTGCCAAAAAGATCAGGATAACGGAATTAAACTCCGAGTATTCATTGACTCTGAACATGAAAATCGCACAGTATTATCTTAGCTGTGATTCTGTTGCAAAAGCAAAAGAACTGTGTCTGGCACCCAAGAACGTCGAAAGTAAAAACCTGGCATATCTTTATGCACGAGAGTTGGCCGAAATATCAGTTAAACAGCAAAATCCTGACTCAATAATCCTTTATATGGACTCTGCTTTCTCATTTTCGGAAGATATGTTCCTTGAAGCTCTAAAAGCCAAAGATGATTATCTTAGGGAAACATTGGTAAAAGAGCAGGAGAACGCACACTTGACATACAAGAACAGGTTGAGGATATGGATTTTTGGAATCAGTTTAGGCTTCTTTATCATAGGCGGATTGCTTGTTTTGAGACTTCTTTTATTAAGGATCCGAATACATAAGGAACAACAAGCCCATCAGGAAGAGGAGTCTAGGCATTTGCAGAAGGAGCTTCAACTAATAAATGAGCGACAGCTCGCATTGACTGAAAGCTATAAAAAGAAAACAGCGACAATCAAACATTTGCAGAGATATATCATTGACCGTACAGATGTTGCCATGAAGTTGAAAGATGGTGGGACCCGTGTGAAAATGAGTCCCAAGGAATGGACTGATGTCGAACAATTGCTCGATGAAATAGATAACAAGCGCATATCGAGATTAAGAGCGGAATACAAAGAATTAACCATTGAGGACATTCGTCTATGTGTTATGGTTCGATTAGGAATGTCTAACCCTGCTATAGGTAAGGCATATGGTATTACGCCATCCGCAGTACAACATAGAAAACAGACATTGAAGAAGAAAAAAATGGGAGTTTCTGATCCCAATATAACTTTAGATGATTTCATAGAATCCCTATAACCCCTGCGATATGCCAATTGATTTTCCATAGCCCACAACATCACTTTCCATAGTAAGAGAAAAAATTTTATTGTACACACTTGTAACACACTGATTATCAACCATTTACCATCCCACCCATTTTAGGGCTCTTTTCCATAGTAAAGGCTTGTCGTTCAATTATTTTGTGAGTACCTTTGTGCTGCATATTTAATTCAATTATTTACTAAAAATTCAGCACAATGAAAAAATTTTTATTAGCATTTATTGCATTGTTTTTCTGTATGACATCTTATGTCAATGCGGGCTCAAAAATCGTGTTCACCAAGACTGCTTCTATTATCAGACCTAAGAGTCCCCAACCAGAAGTCCCGACTTTAATATTAGGAGAGTATGATGATGAAGAGCTGGTTATATATTTAACCGAATATGATGGTGATATTACTATTACTGTAACTGATGCGACAACACTTCAACTCGTCAGTATACAGGCCGAATCTGTCATATCACCTGATACAGTCAGCGTTGACCTTTCTAATCTTCCTTGTTCTATCTATAATATTATGATAGAACTTGACAATGGTGACTGCTATTCTGCAGACATTCAAATTTGAACATTGATTATATGCTCTACTTTCATAAGATAGGATTGATTAGGCGTGAAGAATTCTGATAGGTAGTATGGGATAGTGTCATTTACGGCCAGAAATTGCTGTAAAAGTGGTTATGCATCTATATTCCCCTTATCATTCCTTTAGCTCCTGAAAGTAGAGCTAATGTATAACATGAGTGAGATGAAAAAATATTTCTTCATTTCTGCATTGGTAATACTAATCGGGGTGACTCAAGTCTTTGGTCAGGTGAACCTATCCGAAATGGAACCGGCATCGGCCGACAGCTTGGTGAAAAGCAGGATACGGTATTTCTCCCCCGGCATTGGCGGGAGAAACAAAGTTTGGGATTTCTCTGGAAAGCTTGGCTCCAAAGTATCTTCAAAGGTAATGTTTATGAAGGATAGCACGGGCATGGTGTCTGTCTTTGAACCTGGCGAAATCAGTTACTATCGCACTACTCCCTGCACGCTCATTCTCATCAGCAGCGAGTCGGCCTTGGAGAAAAGGGAGTATACTGAGAGCAAGGTTTCCGGGAAATTCCCCCTTGAATACGGCGACTCCATCAGTAAAAGCTTCAGATGCGAGGGAATGTACTGCGGCGACCATCCGTTCCGTGAAGCCGGCACAACGGCAGTCAAGGTTGATGCCGACGGTTCGATCGTGCTTGCGGAGAACGACACGGTAAGGAATGTGCTGAGGGTACACACCATAGACTCCTATTCAATTTGCATGGACATCGACTCCGCCGCCCTTGACACCGCAAAACTCACGCAGGTGATCGAGGAACGCTACGAATGGTATCTGCCCAACTCCCAGTATCCTATCATCGAGAATGTGACAAGCACCACGTTTCTCGACATGGATGTCATAGGTTGCACCAGGCGCGCCTGGTGCAACCTTCCCGAGGACCAGGTTGCCGGTTACATCACACCCGATGATGAGGATGAGACAGACGAACAGGACGGTTTTTCCGAGGAGGACCAGCCATTCCCCGACATCATCCATTACGAAGTAGAGACCCTGGGAAATGTCATCCACATGTCATACGACCTTGATGAGGACGCAACCATAACAACCATCGTTGCCAACCACATGGGTACGGTATTCAAGAGCAGCCAATGGACTCAGGCAGCCGGACAGGGATATTCCATGCAGATAGACTGCAACGGCTTGCTTCCGGGAATATACATTCTTTACATCAACGTCAACGGAAAAGTCTATAGCGAGAAAGTGACATTATGAAGAATAAAGAAAACACAATAAGTAAAGCGGCATTGATGGCCATGTGTGTACTTTTGTCATCATCTCTGTCGGTAATGGCGGATGATGTACAGGAGGCACTCAACCTCGATCATTTCAGGACGCCAGAAGCATCCGCCTTCAAAAAATATGGGGAAGAATCGGTGAATGAATATACTGGGACAGCGGATATCTCTGTTCCACTATACACGATAAAGTGTAAGGACATTGAAATCCCCATTGTGCTGCGATATGATGCATCAGGTATCAAGGTGGAACAGGAGGCCTCCTGGGTGGGTCTCGGATGGAATCTGATGGTTGGTGGCTGCATTAATTATGTCTGTGCCGGTGGTCATGATATGTCACAGGCGCCAGACATCCCCAATGAAGTATGGACTGAATATCTGACATCCGAAATCAGCCTTTCGGATATCAGCAATCACACATCCAAGACGCAGATCAGGTATTATAGATATAATCCCAATGAGAATTCCAATTGGATGGCAAGTCTCCCATTTACTCCTCAGGATTATATCCTTTCTTATGTTGACAATATCGGAGGAGGATGGGGTATGAAAGAATATGTGGATTGGGGGTATGGCGAGCGTGACTTCTATTCTGTCAATGTCATGGGCAAGTCATTCATGTTCTTCATCGACCCGTTCACCTTGAAGGTATTCAACATAGGCAAGGCAGGGGAGGACTTCATTGTCGAGCCGGAATACCAGTCCGACCCCCAGACAGGTATCGGCAACCAGCCGGATATATCTGAATGGACTATAACGGATTCCGACGGATTTGTATACCATTTTGAAGAAGGAGACAAATTCCAGTGCGATTCCCAGACAGGTGTGAGATACACATCATGCTGGTATCTCACAAAAATGTGGTCTCCCGCAGGAGAGAAAGTCGAATTCAGTTATAGCGCACTCACAAAACCATGCCGTGCAACAAGATTTGAGTCTTTCAGGCTGCCTGTTCCACATTGGGGAGGAAATGGGTGCTGTTCGAACGTCTCACAGGCGACGTACAACAATTTCATGCAATACACAAACGGCAGCACGAATGTGACGAGTCATTACCTTAGCGAGATAAAGACAAGCAACCAGACGGTGACATTCGCCACGTCGAACAGCAATGAATGCAGCGGGAAAAAGCTGGATGCCATAACTGTTCGGTCCTATAACAATACCACGGTCAAGAGCATTGTTTTCTCCTACGATAGATTCGGCTATTCCAGTGTCGGAGGCAACTATGCCCCTGCTGATATGGAAACAGACTCTGAATACCGATTGAAATTAAACAACGTCAAGGAGATAGCTCCTCATGACACCCTTACCACCACCTTTTCCTACAATTCATTGGAGCTGCCGTCAAAAAGATCTTGTGCACAGGATTTCTGGGGATATTACAACGGTCGGGAAAACAATGTTCCAGGACGGGGTTATTCCTTGTTACCTGCACCGCAAATATTCATGTCAACTGGATATGCTCAGGCTCTGGACAATTATTCATTAAATGGAGCCGACAGGTACAGCCGAGGCGACTACATGCAGGCTGCCATGCTGAACAGGGTGAATTATCCCACAGGAGGCTACACCACCTATGAATACGAGCCTAACAGCATCCTCACGAGGGATTTCACACTGACCGAGCAATACAGGGAGGGCCTATATGATCTGTCCGTTATGGCAAGGTTCACTTGCTATCCGGACCAATACAATGTATTGGTAGCGGACCAAACCGAACAAAGAAAAGATTTTACGCTAACTCAAGAGATTACATGCAGCCTTTATTTACAGTGCGATGGAAACAGCCAGTTGTATGGGCAGGATATGCAAATACTCTTATTCCGGCAGGTCAATCAGTCTTATACCCCGATTGACACCATCCCGGTGACGTTCATCCCCTATTCCCGTGAGCCCACCCATATACAGGATCTTACACTTCCGGCAGGAAATTATTACATTTTTATAATACCGATAAATCAGAATTATAATATGCCATTCTATATCAGATGTTACATGAATGGCTGGTATGAAGAGACTCTTTCACAAACAGACTACTATACGCTGACATGCGGGGGCCTGCGGGTGAAAAAGATCAGCAATTATGATCTTGGCGGTGAATTGATCAACTACACTACATACGACTATAAAAAAAATGGGAAGACTTCTGGAAAATTGCTGGATAAGAGAGAGACGATAGATTTTGCGAATTGTTATAACATGGATCCTGTGGGTGGCGCTACAGGAATTCATGATGTTGGAGTATATACGATAAATACAGGGCATCCACGCATGCCCGCGTTCTTTGCATCCTGCAACCCTGGTATCGTCGGTTATTCCAAGGTGACGAAAAGCGAATACGATGCTACGGGCAATCTTGAGAAATGCGTGGTCACATCTTACAGGAACGACGAGCCTCAGAATATGTACGGCATTGACTATTACACGTATTTTGACAATGGCCAGATACTGAGTCAGGGGATACGTAACGCATCGGATGCGATTGTCGCAAAGACAGTGAACACATACGTAAACAATATGGAAGACCGTTATATGACCAATATTGTTACAAAATACAAATATCTCAATCACGGGCCCATGGGTCCATCAGCCCCTATGACATTGTATATTTATGACGCGCCGAACACCACCCCTACAACTACTTTAGAAATGTATGAGCCTGGCCCTGAGGGCGTCGTAGATGTAATGCGTTATCCCTACGTCCTGTCCCGCTGTGAACTTTCAAAGACAACAACCACAGAATATTGCCCTGACGGTAGCGCCATCATCAAGACGAAGGACTATCTATACAATGCGATCAACCACCAGGTGTCACAGATAGATGACAGTACGGGGCTGCCCAACCAGGTCATGCGGACAAAAATCACATATACGGTTGACGGAACAGACAATATCAGTACAGGCATGAGGAATGTCCACAGGCTAAACGATGTAGTAGAAAGCAAAAACTATTTGGTGGAAAACAACCAGGAGAAACGTATAAGCACCAAGCATACGACCTATACCCCCATTTCAATCAATGACACTCTTTATTATCTGCCCGGTTCGCTTTCCACATCCATAGGCAATGAGACACCCGAAACACGTGCGTTTTACTCATACGACGAGAAGAGGAATGTCCGTTCCATAGTGGTCGACAGCGTCGAGACTGTCTATATCTGGTCATACAAAGGCCAGTATCCTGTCGTCAAGATCGAAGGCCTCACATACGCTCAGGTTCAGGCTGCCATTGGATTTTCAACAATTTCAAATTTGTTGCACGCAACGGTACCAAGTACGGGACAACTCACTTCCATACGCAATGCCGTTAAGGCAATCGGGGGGCTTGTTACGACCTATACCTTCAAGCCCCTGGTCGGAATCGAGTCCCAGACACTGCCTAACGGCTATACGGTCTATTATGAGTATGACGCATTCGGACGGTTGAAAAGGGTCATTGACCAAGACGGGAACATCGTCTCCACCAACAGTTATAACTACAGACACCCATGATCATGAACAAGAACAAAATACATGCAGCCATCATGGCGTTGGCAGCCCTTGCGGTGCTCATGCTGCCGCCATGCCCCGCACAGGCTCAGGACACGTCGCGGAATTATGTCAAAACCGTGACGATGCTCGACGCGGGCGGGACGGACTCCCTGCAGGCCGTACAGTACTACAACGGTCTCGGCTGGCCGACCGTCTCCGTCGCTACCGCTGATGCCGATGGCGGCACGGCATGCACCCTGACGACATACGACGCCTTGGGAAGGGAGCTCCGCAAGTATGCTCCCGTGCCTGGCAGCGGTTTTGGCTACATGACCGAGAGCGCCGTCAGTTCCGCGGGGTACGGCTTCCACCATGACAACGGCGGCTTCTCGCAGAATCATTACGACGTATTGGACAGGGTCACGGCCGTTGAGATCGCCGGTGACGCGTGGATACAGGCGGGCAGGCAGGACAGGACGGCGTATTTCGCCAATACCGTCTCCGACGAGGTGCTGCACTACGAGGCTCCGGAGGATGGCTCCTACAGCCTGACACTCCCGGAGAACACGTCCTTCCGGTATTATCCGGCGGGCTCGCTCGGCAAGGTGGTGTCCTGCGACGCCGACAGCGTCTGCGTCACGGTCTTCACGAATCTTCTCGGGAAGAAGGTGCTTGAGCGCACCGCCGCAGGCGACACGTACTATGTCTACAACGACCTCGGACAGCTCCGCTTCGTCCTCACCCCTGCATTTGAAAAAATATCGCGCTCAAAGACAATGTTTGCCTACGAATACCGTTATGACAACAGGGGGCGTGTGGTGAAGAAAATTCTGCCCAAGGACGGCACGGAAGGCTCCGTCACCGAGTACTGGTACGACAAGGCCGACCGCGTGGCTTATATGAAGGACCCCGCGCTCGGCAGCCGTTACAGGTTCTACCTGTACGACCAGTTCGGACGGTTGTGCGTACAGGGGACATGTGGCAACCGCTACGTCCAGTGTGGCTCCATGCTCTCTGCGACATCATATGCGAGTGGCTCCCAGGGTATCTGCCAGACCGGCTATTCGGCTCCATATGACATCATCAGCCCGAAGATTGAGATTGTCAACTACTACGACAACTATGATTTCATCGGCCATCATCTGACAAGTGCCATGCCTACGGTAAGCGTCAACACAACCCAGGAACAATATGCCACCGGCTCCCTGACGGGGCAGGTGGTGTATGCGACCGGGGGCGAGGCACTCGGCACG
>Ga0256407_10004953_pt1 | contig 21765 bp, 19 predicted proteins | sample RumenRJG_04DNA_FD_193489 | JGI IMG/M metagenome (GOLD analysis project Ga0256407, IMG submission 193489) | Bovine rumen microbial communities from Lethbridge, Alberta, Canada - RJG_04 | ecosystem: Host-associated > Mammals > Digestive system > Stomach > Rumen | place: Canada: Alberta... | reverse complement strand
TGCTAATTACAGGAAATATTGCTATCTTTGCGGAAAATTATTATAAAGTAATCTAAAACGTTAATATGATCAAGCAATTATGTATGTCAATGGTCTGCTTGGCGGTTTCTTCTGTATATGCTCAGAAGTTGCCCGTATGGCAGGACCCGAATGTGAATCAAGTGAACCGTGAGGCTCGTCATGCTCATTTCTTTGCTTTCGAGAGTGAGGAGATGGCTCGTCAGGGCGACAAGTCAAAATCAGATCGTTATCTCTCGATGGAGGGAATGTGGAAATTCAATTTCGTGAAGAATCATCAGGATGCTCCTGCTGGATTCTACGGATTGAAGTACGATGACTCTAAGTGGGTGGATTTCCCAGTACCAGGTCTCTTTGAACTTAATGGCTATGGCGACAAGATCTATAAGAACATGGGATATGCCTGGTGTACCACATTTAAGAACAACCCACCATACATCGGTGAGACAAACAATTATACAGGCTCATATCGCAAGACCTTCGAGTTGCCAGCCAACTGGAAAGGGCAGGAGGTGTTCTTCCATGTTGGTTCTGCAACAAGCAACCTGTCTGTATGGGTAAATGGTAAGTATGTTGGTTATTCTGAGGATTCTAAGGTTGCTGCAGAGTTTAATATCACAAAATACCTGAAGTCAGGCAAGAACCTTATCGCTATGCAGATCATGCGCTGGTGCGATGGCTCATATCTTGAGGATCAGGATTTCTGGCGTTTCACAGGTATCGCCCGTGAGGTATATCTCTATTCCACACCGAAGGTTCGTATACAGGATTTCTTCATCACTCAGGATTATCAGGATGGTAAGGGTATTCTTGGTGTTGATCCGAAAATCGTAGGAGGTAAGGCTCAGCTGGAGTCAAAGTTATATGATGCCGAGGGTAAGTTGGTGGCAGAAGGATTGCAGGCAACTGTCGATAATGCTAAGGCGTGGACAGCAGAGACACCTTATTTATATATATTAGAGATCCAGCTGAAGAAAGACAATAAGGTGCTACAGGCTATCCGTAAGAAGATCGGTTTCCGTAATATCACTATCAAGGGAGGACAGTTGCTCGTCAATGGCCAGCCGATACTTATAAAGGGGGCTGACCGCCATGAACTGGATCCTGATGGCGGATATATCGTTTCCGTAGACCGTATGATTCAGGATATCAAGATTATGAAGTATCTTAATATCAATGCTGTTCGTACATGTCACTATCCTGACGATCCTCGCTGGTATGACCTCTGCGACGAGTATGGTCTCTACCTCACAGCAGAGAGCAATCTCGAGAGTCATGGTATGGGCTACAAGGAGAAGACTCTTGCCAAGCGCGCTGACTTCGAGAAGGCACATATCGAGCGTCAGGAGGGTAATATGATTACCTATAAGAACCACCCGTCAATCATCGTGTGGAGTCTTGGTAACGAGGCTGGCTATGGTCCGAACTTCGAGAAGGCTTACGACTGGGTGAAGGCTTACGACAATAGCCGTCCTTGTCAATATGAGCGTGCAGAACTGGATGGAAAAACCGATATCTTCTGTCCGATGTATATGGATTACAAGGACAGTGAAAACTATTCTAAAGGCAATGCTACAAACTATAAGGGCAAGCAGGTAGAAGGTAAGAGCGGTGTCAAGCCACTTATCCAGTGTGAGTATGCCCACGCTATGGGTAACTCCATGGGTGGTTTCAAGGAGTACTGGGAGCTTATCCGCAAATATCCTGTATATCAGGGTGGATATATCTGGGACTTCGTAGATCAGGGTATGCGTGATAAGAGTAAGGTCACAGGTAAGGAGATCTTCACTTTCGGAGGCGACTACGGACGTTATCCTGCATCTGACTATAACTTCAACTGTAATGGTATCATCGCTCCTGACCGTCGTCTGAATCCTCATGCCTACGAGGTACGTTATTACTATCAGAACGTATGGGTATCGGATAAGGGATTCAAGGAAGGTAAGGTAGAAATCTACAACGAGAACTTCTTCAAGACTCTCGATGATCTCGAGCTCGAGTGGTTTGTTGGTGGTGCTTCGGGCAAACATCATCACAACAATGGTGACCGTCCTGAGGGAATGACTTTCGGACATGGAGGAAAGGTTGATGTCAACGGTATCGCTCCCCAGCAGCGTAAGGTAATTACCATTGAGGCACTGAAACAGGTGGCAGAGAAAGTGCTCGGACATCATGGCGATCAGGAGATCTTCGTGATATTCCTGTTCAAGACCCGTGAGGCTCAGCCTTTGATTGATAAAGGACAGGTGGTTGCCCGCCAGCAGTTCATACTCAATCCTTACCAGTTCCCGGAGATAAAGGCCGAGGAGGCTAAGGTTCAGAAGGAAGAGACAGAGAGCTATGTTAAGTTTGATGCTGCTGGTACAACTCTTACTGTAGGCAAATGGTCAGGTTGGATAGACTATATCGATGTTGATGGCGAACCGATGCTCGTTGATCGCGAGTCTGTCACTCCTGAGTTCTGGCGTGCACCAACAGACAACGACTATGGTGCTTGGCTGCAACAGAAGTTCGGAGTATGGAAGAATCCACAGATGAAACTTAAGGATATCGAGATCGACGATAACCAGGTTGAGGCTAAGTTCGAGATGCCTGACGTTAAGGCAGAGCTGAAGATGACCTATACTCTTAGTGAGGATGGCGAGATAATCGTCCGTCAGCAGCTGAAGACTGATAAGGAGGCAAAGCTGAGCCAGATGTTCCGCTATGGCATGCAGCTTCAGATGCCAAAGAAGTTTGATGAGGTGAAATACTATGGACGTGGCCCGATAGAGAATTATTGCGACAGAAACTCAAGTGAGTTTATCGGAGTATATAATAATAAGGTGACTGATGAGTACTTCAAATATGTACGTCCTCAGGAGTCGGGTAATCATACTGATATCCGTTGGTTCCGTGTTATCGACAAGGAGGGCAAGGGTCTGGAGTTCTATTCTAATGCTCCTATGGAGGCAAGTGCCCTCAACTATCTGATGTCTGACCTCGACGATGGTGCTGTGAAGGATAAGAAGGTGGGTCATCATTCTGGCGACCTCATCGAGCGTCCGCTGACACAGGTTCATATCCAACAACGTCAGATGGGACTCGGTTGTGTTAACTCATGGGGAGCATGGCCACGGGCAGAATATCTTGTGCCTTATCAGGATTATGACTTCACTTTCGTTATCAAACCGGTGAAGTAAGTTTGCAAATTGATACTTTCTAAGGTTGATTTTTGTCAAAAAGAACAATAATTTCTGTATTTTTATAAATTTTAAGTAGTAAACCGTTGGTAGGTATGTTATAAATTACTACCTTTGCAACCGAAAAGATGATGATTTGATAACAAATCTGTTTTTGAGGTAACAAAAAATTTTGAGAGAGATGAAAATGAAGAAGAAGATGGTGCTTATGGGAGCTATGCTCTTCTTTTGCACAATTACGCTAAATGCAACGGAGAATGTCGCTGGTCCAAATGACGTCGACACTACTTATATCAAACTCGATGAGAATCGTGAGCCTATTAATCACGTAAACCTCACCTTTGATGAACTCAAGGCTAAGGTAGGTGAGTTGGAGACGATTCTGGAAACAGAGAATTTTCAGTTGTATGCAGCTGGTGATTACACCTACAAGATTGAGGGTGGGGTAGTGACATCAATGGCTATCCAGATTCCTGATGACAACAACGATAAGGTTGTATATAATCAGATCCTCAATGCTCTTGCAAAGAGTAACTCTATTAAGGATACTCACAACACTGGTGGCAATTACTATCTGTATAGCGATTTCCAGATTCAGTTCGATGACTTTGAGGGTTATGAGAAACTGACATTCTCAGTGATATCAGAATAGGAATTATTTGGATTATCAATCGTAAGGTCTCGCATCACAATGCGAGGCCTTTTTATTTGCTTTTTATTTGAATAAAAAAGAATCCCGAGGGTGGAACCCTCGGGAAATCTGTTGTTATAATAAATAATGATGCCTTACAGCAGTTATTATTATTAATTGTTTGATTTAAAAAGTCGAGATTAAGCCTCTGCTGGAGTTTCCTCTGCAGGAGCAGCGTCGAGAGCCTCGAGAACCTCTGCCTCGTCAGCAGCTTCAGCAGCAGCCTCAGCGGCAGCAGCCTCAGCGGCAGCAGCCTTTGCATCAGCAGCAGCGCGGATAGCCTCCTCTGCCTCAGCAGCAGCCTTCAGCTCAGCAGCATTCTCGGCAACAACCTTTACAGGAATCTCAACCATTACCTCCTTGTGGAAGTGAACAGTAGCTACGTAGTCACCAATCTTCTTTGCATCCTTCATGGTGATGATCTTACGATCAACCTCCTTACCGAGCTTAGCGAGCTCCTCAGCAACCTGAGCAGCACCTACAGAACCATAGAGCTGACCTGTAGCGCTAACCTTAGCAGCAATCTCGAGAGCTACACCATTAAGAACAGCGGCCTTCTCCTCAGCTGCAGCCTTCTGAGCTGCAATCTTGTGAGCCTGCTGCTTCATGTTCTCAGCAAGAATCTTCTTAGCCATTGGTGAAGCGATAACACCCTTACCCTGAGGGATGAGGTAGTTACGGCCATAACCAGACTTTACATTTACGATATCGTTCTTGAAACCCAGACCGATAATATCTTCTTTCAGAATAATTTCCATAATCTTGCGTCCTCCTTAATTATTTCATCAAATCGGTTACGTAAGGCAGCAGTGCAATCTGGCGGGCACGCTTAACGGCCTGAGCCACACGACGCTGATACTTCAGAGATGTTCCGGTGATACGACGGGGAAGAATCTTACCCTGCTCGTTGAGGAACTTCTTTAGGAACTCGGGATCCTTGTAGTCGATATACTTGATACCACTCTTCTTGAAGCGGCAGTACTTCTTCTTCTTTGTATCGATAGAAGGAGCATTCAAATAGCGAATTTCAGTTTCCTGTGCCATAATTTAAGCCTCCTCTGTTTTTGCGCCAAGCTTGTTGCGACGCTTCTCAGCGTACTCTGCAGCATACTTGTCGAGTTTAACTGTCTGGAAACGGATAACCTTCTCGTCACGACGATAGGCAGTCTCCAATGTCTTAATCACTTCTGGCTCAGCCTTGAACTCTATCAGGCAGTAGAAACCTGTAGACTTCTTCTGAATAGCATAAGCCATCTTCTTCAATCCCCAGGCCTCTTCGCTCAGGATCTCAGCACCTTTATCGGTGAGAACCTTCTTGAATTTAGCGGCCGTTTCCTTCATCTGTTCATCAGACAAAACGGGAGTCAAAATGAAAACGGTTTCGTATTGATTCATAATGAATTTAAAATGTTTATAAATGTTATTTTGCAAAATGCGGATGCAAAGGTACTAATTTTCTTTGAACTATGAACTTTGAGCTTTGAACTTTATGTTTTCTTTAACGGTTTTTAATACTTTTCGCCTGATTTTGCAAGTTTTACGTGCATGATGATGCCTATAATGATGATAATGAGACCGATGAGTAGCACAATATTACTACTCGTCCATCCCCCCAGATAGGCTATAATCAGAAAGAGGGCGCCGATGATTACCAGCGCCACTCCTGTCAGTTGTCTTATATTGTTCATTCTATCTCTTCCGGAGTAATGAGCTTATATCCTTTACCATGAATATTGATGATCTCAATTTGAGGATCATCCTTCAGATGCTTACGCAGCTTTGTGATATACACATCCATCGAACGGGCATTGAAATAGTTGTCATCAATCCAGATGGTCTTCAGGGCGAAGTCACGCTGCAGAATCTCGTTGGCATGGCTGCAGAGTAGTGCCAGCAGCTCGTTCTCCTTGGTAGTCAGTTTGCGCTGTTCGTCACCGATGCAGAGCAGCTGCTTCTGGGTGTCGAAGGTAAACTGTCCAATATGATAGAGTGTCGACTCCTTGCTCTTCTTTCCCTTGGTACGGCGCATGATTGCCTCAATACGGAATACGAGCTCTTCCATAGAGAAGGGTTTGGTGATATAGTCATCAGCACCGATCTTGAATCCCTCGAGGATATCCTCCTTCAGCGTCTTGGCTGTGAGGAAGATGATGGGCACGTCGAGATTTGAAGAACGGATCTCCTGAGCCAGGGTGAAACCGTCTTTCTTAGGCATCATCACATCGAGCACGCAGATATCAAACTTTGTCTTCAGGAAAGCCTTGTAACCAGCCTCTCCGTCGGGGCATAATTCTGTAGCATAGCCCTTTGCCTGCAGATACTCACGAAGCAGCATTCCGAGGTTCTCATCGTCCTCGCAAAGCAAGATTTTCAGTTTGTCGTCCATAATTGATTCTATTTAAAATGTTAATACAATATTTGCTTTAATCTGTTGTTTCCTTTAATATAGGTAGAGATATGGTGAAGGTTGTTCCCTTGCCGAGCTCACTCTCGCACTTTATCTCGCCTTCGTGCAGATTGATGATCTTCTTCACATAAGCCAGTCCGAGACCGAAGCCCTTAACATCGTGAACATTACCAGTGTGCACACGATAGAACTTATCGAAGATCTTCTTCACATTCTCTTTCTTTATGCCAAGACCAGTATCACGGATGCTGAAACACAGACGGTCTTTCTCATTCCAGGTCCTGATATACAGGTCGAGTGGCTGATCAGGTTTACGATACTTTACTGCATTGTCCATCAGGTTTGTGATGGCATTCTGGAAGTGTACCTCATCCACATAGAGAGCAGAGTCAACAGCCTCAATCTCGGTATATATCTTACCGCCTGTATGCTCCACACGCAGAGAGAATGTTGATGCTATGTTCTCGAGCAGTTCGTTCAGGTCGAGTTCCTTTTTCTTAAACGAAGCCGTCTTTCTGTCGAACATCGACATCTGGAGCACCTTCTCTACGAGGAATCTCAGACGTTTCGACTCATCGTTGATCACTCCTCCAAGGTGCTTCATCATCTGAGGACTCTTGGCAACAGATTCGTCGTTAAGCATCTGGGCTGCCAGCGATATGCTGGAGATGGGAGTCTTCAACTCGTGGGTCATGTTATTGATGAAGTCATTCTTTATCTCAGAGTAACGCTTCTGTCTGAATATCACAACGATAGTAAATACGAACGTGATAAGCAGGACGATGGTGAAGATCATCGAGGGAATCATAAACCTCACACTCGAGAAGATATATGAGTTCATATCCGGGAAATGTATCTTCACTACACCCATCTTCGGCGAGGGGTCGTTGCGGAAGAGCACCTGGGTGTAGGTGTTCTCCTTGCCTTCGTCGATATAATCCGGACAACGGTATACCTCACGTCCGTCGGTAGTCTCTACAGTAAAATGATAAGGTATGTTTATACCATTATTTAATAGTTCCGCATGAATATCTCTGTCAAGCAGCTTGAAGTTTACACGTTCCTTCAGCGGCTTGTCAGAAGCTGTATAGAGGATATTATATACCACCTCGTCCAGCAGCGTCTTCTGATATACATATCTGTTACGTACTATTTCCTGCAAAGACTTCGATGCCTCGTATATCGAGTTCTTGTCCCTACGCAGAATCATTGCCTTCGGAACATTGGCTGGCTTGATGGCGAATGTCTTCAGTTCAAAGGATGAATAGACGGTTCCGTCATCAGCTGCCACTGCAAACTGGTGGGAGTGTTTTATTGTACCGTCGAGGTCGTCTATCATCAGTGAGTCCTGCTTATAAGCCTTGCGCTCTGTCTCCTTAACATCTTTCTCGAGATAGCGTTTCGTTTCGTTCATCTCCAGATTACGCGATGCCTGATACAGACTACGGTTGACAGACTCGTCAAACTGCTCTTTCTTCATCTTTGCCATCTGTTCGATGTACGAAAGCTGAAGAAGCAGCAGGCCGATGAATGCCAGTCCCATAATGGTCGCTATAATCCAAATTGTACTTTTCTTCATTTTGTCTTTTTCTTTCCGCTGGCAAAGGTAGACAAATTATAAAAGATTAATAGCGGTTTTGTTAATTAATTCTGTTAAATTTAACAATATTAACACGTTTGTTTTGTTTTGGTTGCGTATTTCGCAATTATCTATTAAGGATTGCAAAACATTGATAGTAGTAATAATGCAATAAAAGAAAAGACCGCTGGACTCTCGTCCCGCGGTCTCCTTTTCTCTCAATTAGTTCGTTGTTACACTAACTATTAAGCAACTGTGTCAGCAGCAGCTGTATCAGCAGCAGCTGTGTCAACTGCCATTGTATCTACAACCTCCTCGATAGAGTCTGTATCAGTAGCAGGAGCCTGCTGAGCCTGATTACCACAAGATGCGAAAGAGATAGCTGCAACAGCTACGAACATAAATACTAATTTCTTCATTTTTCTAATGCTTTTAAATCTGTAAAACAATCATTTGTTTATTAAAACGCTGCAAAGGTAGGTATTTTTTTAATATGTCGTATCAAATTTTTAGTTTTTTTTTCGGTCTTTTTTGTAACTTTTTTGCAAAGCGCTGAAAATCAGCGAATTGTGAAATGTTAAAAAATCGTGCAAATTTGCACAAACACGAATATTTGCTAAAAATTGACGTTTTTCGGAAAAAAAGCAGTACCTTTGTGCTCGCTAACATTGCATACAATATAGATATGATAGATTCATCGGCCTTTCAAGGCAAAAAAGCAGCATATTTTACTCTCGGATGCAAGTTGAACTTCTCTGAGACCTCTACCTTTGGCAAGATGCTCCAGAATCTCGGGGTGTCGACAGCCCAGAAGGGGGAAAAGGCAGATATCTGCCTTATCAATACCTGTTCGGTTACTGAGGTGGCAGATCAGAAATGTCGTCAGGCTATCCGAAGACTCGTGAGGGAGAATCCCGGGTCGTTTGTCGTGGTGACTGGATGCTATGCACAGCTGGAGGCCGATGAGGTGGCAAAGATAGATGGTGTAAGTCTGGTTTTGGGATCGAATGAGAAGGCCAACCTGATTCAGTTTCTCTCTGATGTCTGGACGAATGACGACAAGGAGAATACGTTGGCATTCAGACAGAAGACGAAGGATATCAAGAGCTTTGCTCCAAGTTGCTCGAGAGGTAACCGTACCCGTTATTTCCTGAAGGTGCAGGATGGCTGCGACTATTTCTGTACTTACTGCACTATACCTTACGCACGTGGATTCAGTCGTAACCCTACAATAGCCTCGCTGGTGGCTCAGGCTGAGGAGGCTGCTGCCGAGGGAGGAAAGGAGATAGTGCTCACTGGTGTGAATATCGGTGACTTCGGAAAGACAACGGGCGAGAAATTCATTGATCTGGTTAAGGCGTTAGACGGTGTGGAGGGCATAAGCAGGTATCGTATCAGCAGTCTTGAGCCCGACCTGTTGTCTGACGAGCTTATCGAATACTGTGCTCACAGCCGTGCCTTCATGCCGCATTTCCATATTCCTCTGCAGAGCGGAAGTGATACGGTGCTGAAGCTGATGCACCGCCATTATGATGCTCAGCTGTTTGCCGATAAGATATATAAGATAAAAGAGGTGATGCCAGATGCGTTTATCGGAGTGGACGTGATGGTAGGCTGTCGTGGGGAGACACCGGGATGTTTTGAGGAGACATACGAATTCCTCGATCGTCTCGACGTAACCCAGTTGCATGTCTTCCCATATTCAGAGCGTCCTGGCACATCGGCACTGAGCATCCCTTATGTAGTGGATGAAAAAGACAAAAAACAGCGATCGAAACGTCTGCTCGACTTGTCTGACAGAAAGACTGAGGCATTCTATCGCAGATATATCGGTAGCGAGGCCGAGGTGCTCTTTGAGAAAGCTCCACGGGGAAAGGCGATGCACGGATTCACCCGTAACTATATCCGTGTGGAACTGTCAGCGCAGAATGCAGACCCGGCTCTGGATAACGAGATAGTGAAGGTAAGTCTTGGTGAGCTGACTCACGACAAACAAGCCCTGAAGGCTATAATATTATAATAATGTACGCGCATGGATAAGTTGGCTATCGTGATATTAAACTGGAACGGCGAGAAGATGCTCCGACAGTATCTTCCTTCTGTCATTCAGTATTCCCGTGATGAAGCAATGGTATATGTGGCTGATAATGCCTCTACAGATAACTCGTTGGAACTGCTCCGTACGCATTTCCCTGAGGTAAAACTTGTTATCCTCGAAAAGAACTGGGGTTTTGCCGAAGGATATAACAAAGCCCTAAAGCAGATAGATGCAGAGTATTATCTTCTTCTGAATTCGGATATCGAGGTAACCCATCACTGGTTGACTCCGATGATAGAGTTTCTCGACAGCCATGATGATGTGGCTGCCTGTCAGCCTAAGCTGTTGAGCATCTTCGATAAGGACAGTTTTGAATATGCAGGGGCGAGTGGGGGATATCTCGACAGATTCGGTTATCCTTTCTGTAGGGGACGTATTTTCGAGACGGTAGAAAAGGATAATGGCCAGTATGACTATGCTACAGATATTCTCTGGGCCACAGGTGCTGCACTGATGATACGTGCAAAAGACTACTGGGAGGCAGGAGGACTCGACAGAAGATTCTTTGCACATAACGAGGAGATAGACCTCTGTTGGCGTCTGAGGATTATGGGAAGGAGGATTGTGTGTCTGCCTGAGAGTTACGTGTATCATGTCGGTGGCGGCACTCTCCCAAAGGGTAATCCGATGAAGACTTTCCTTAACTTCAGGAATAATCTCACTATGCTGTACAAATGTCTGCCTGATGAGGAACTGAAGTATGTTATGCGCTGGCGCTGGTGGCTCGACTATCTTGCTGCATGGGAGATGCTTGTCCTGAAACGTAACATTGGTGATTTTAAGGCAGTCTATCGTGCCCGTCGGGCCTTCAAGCGATGGAAAAAGGACTTCGCTGACGACCGCAAGAAGATTCAGCAGAGCCGGGCAGCAAAACAAATACCAGAGCAGAAGGGATTCTCTTTGCTCTGGCAGTATTATGCTAAAGGCCGTAAGACCTTCTCGTCATTAGATTAGTCTTTGATAATCACTTTCACAGGTCTGTCTGCAACATCTTTCTTCCACTTACGTAAGAAATCAAACCATTCAGCAGCGGAGTGATAACCGAAGTTCTCATTGGCAGAACAGTAGATTACACGATACTGCAGGTGGGTGTCGTCTGTGCCTACTACAAAGGCGTAGTTGTCTTTGTTGGCAGGCTCCTCGCTCTTGATGTATTTCATCGGGATACATATTCCCAGTCCTACTGTCTCGCGCTTGAAGTTGATGGTGTCGCCTGATGGCCAGTCGGTACCCCAACATGCACGTAGACCTTTCTTGTCGGAGAACTCCTTAGAGCCCTTGACGTTGATGACTCCCGTAGAGAACAGGTAGTCGTTGACGGGCTTGTTGAAGAATACATCCACATCGGTATCACGATGACCTGCATACTGCGTGTAACGTATGGTCATATTAATAGCCGGCTTACCTTCTGCTGCTTTCCACCCGCGATCGAACACCTCGACGATGGTTCGTAGCGGACCGTATGAGATGATGCGCTGAGTACGGCTCCTCACAGGGTCGATCATCGTGGGTTCCTTACCGTTCCATCCTCTGAAGGCTCCGAGTCCAAAGGTGTTGCCTACCCAAAGCACATCATCGCCATAACCCTGTGCCTTCTGTTCTTTGGTGGTATAGAACTGTGTGGCTTCCAGTTCGAGACCCTTTTTGAATTTTCCATAGAGGTCGAGGGTCTGACGCTTGTCGAAATAGATGCGGATGCCATTGAGCTCGCTCTCAAAGTCTACTCCATGATGGTGCTGGATATTGTATGAGTAGGCACAGTCGCCTCGGGCTGTGATCGATTCGATGAAATTGTTGTGCTTGTTCTTCTCCTTTACCTTGTCATTGCGCACCAGCATCTCTGCAAAGACTCTGGCTGTAAACTTATGGGGTTCGCCCTCATTAGAGAGCTTTACGGTATAATTCTTTTTCTCCCTTCCCTTCAGGTCGGCAAGGAAACAGAGCTCGTCGAATGTCTCGTCCTGATTGAGATCGTCCAACTGATACGGTATTTCTTTTCCGTCGCAGATCACTTCGGCTGATCTGATGTCGCCATATTCGGCAAGACTGACAATGACGGGCTCATCGCTTCTTTCTGCCTTCGTGGGGTTGATTACTGTTACACTGACTGTCTGTTGAGCATAGAGCGCAGGGGCACATGCCAGCATGATTATTGATAGTAGTTGTTTCATATTTTAATATTTTTCTGTTTGTTTGGTACAAAGTTACGTAAAAAGCTTAAATAATCGGTGAGATTTTTACACAAATAAACAGAATTGTGCAAATTTGACCTTAATTTTTAAAATAATTAGGTTAAAATTTGGATATTAAAGAATTTTTTAGTAAATTTGCGGAAAATTTAAACTATTGTAATAAATAGACTTACTTTAAGTGCGTAAGATATACTTTATATTAGTTATGATGATGCTGGGGTGCATCGGCTGCGAATGGCAACTGAGATTCGATGATACGGAAGTTGCCATCGATCGCTATGACCGCATCCAGAGTCTCTATCTTACCACTGGCGATTTCTCTGCCCTCCAGCAGATGAATACCGATTATTCGATGCAGACGAGAACACTCATAGAAGATGTGCTTCGTATCGGAAAGGTCAACGATCCGGAGATAAATTCCAAGTTCCTGCATTTCTATCAGGACTCTACTCTTCAGATGTTGATAGGTGAGGCTGAGCAGCAGTATGCGGATATGGAGGATATCAATGAGGAGATAAATAATGCTTTTCAGTATCTGAAAAAGGAATTGCCGAATATTGAGATTCCGCAGATTTATTCACAGATCGGTTCCTTGGCTCAGAGCATTATCGTGGGTAATGGCATGATTGGCATCTGTCTTGATAAATATCTCGGTATGGAGTTTGACCTCTATATGAGACCGGAATACGGATACTCTCTGGAACAGCGCAGGATGATGCAGAGGCAATATATCGTTCCTGACTGTATCGGGTTTTATCTCCTCAGCCTTTACCCTATGCCGTATGACCAGCCTATCAGTCAGGCAGAGCGTGATGTTCACTTGGGACGCATTCAGTGGGTTGTGAATAAGGCCATCGGTCGTGATTTGTTCCGCTCGATGTATGTACAGAAGGTAGACCGTTTTATGTCACGCAACAAGAATATGAAGGTTGAGCAGTTGCTCGGGGCTTCAAAATATTCAGATTTCCTTTAATTCTCCCTGATGGATATTTTCTCTTCGGAGATAGTTGTTTAACAGGTTGGTAAACTCATAGTTCTTCAATCCCCAGTGTGGAGCAATAATCATCTCCTTAGGTGATTGTGACACAAACCGCTCTAATACCAGATTTTTTCTCAATCTCTGTATGTAGTTGGCTATAAGTGAGATATACTCTTCTACGGTATACACGTGGAACGGCTCCTGCTGATATATCTCTGCAAGTCGGGTTCCCTTGACAATCTGCATCTGGTGGATCTTCAGGACATCGATAGGCAGTGCGGAGATGAGTGGTGCCTGTCGTAGACTTTCTTCTGCATCTTCACTTGGCAGGCCTAAGATGATGTGTGCTCCTGTGAGGATGCCTCTCTCGTGGGTCTTTGAGATGGCGTCTATAGAATCGCCAAAAGTGTGTCCTCTGTTTATTAGTCTCAGCGTATCGTCGTTGGCCGACTCAACACCATATTCCACCATAAGGAAAGTGCGGTGATTAAGTTCTTCGAGATAGTCGAGCAGTTCGTTGCTGATACAGTCGGGACGGGTACCGATGACTATTCCCACGACATCTTCTACCTTAAGGGCTTCTTCATATAGCTGGCGCAGCTTATCAATCGTTCCGTATGTGTTGGTATATGCCTGGAAATATGCGAGATATCTCATGTCTGGGTATTTCCGTCCGAAGAACTGTTTTCCTGACTCCAGCTGTTGGCTTACGCTGTCTCTGTGCTGACAGTATTCGGGGTTGAAGGTACGGTTGTCGCAGTAGATACATCCTCCGGTGGAGATGCGCCCGTCACGGTTCGGACAGCTGAAGCCTGCATCAATGGATATTTTTTGCACACGGAATGGGAACTGACCACGTATCCAGGTGCCGTAGTCATTATAATAAGGCGTATTCACTTTATTTAATTCCATCAGTGTGCAAAGTTAGGGATTTTTTTGTTATCTTTGCACCATAAATGGCATAAAAATATAAAAAACAATGGTAATGAATACAAAACTATCTTTTATTGCATTTGCCCTGCTTTCGTTTGCTATAAGCATAAAGGCTGGGGATAAACTGAACCTGAGGGACATTACGCGTGGTGAGTTCATGGCAGAGTCGATGACTGAGGTATGTCCGTTGGCGGATGGTGAGACGTATGCCCAGATCAGCGACGACGGAAAACGTATCGTTACTTATTCCTTTAAGACGGGCAAACAGGTTGGGGTGCTTTTCGATGCTGCTACAGCTCGTGGGGCTCAGATTAATCGTGTGCAGGGATATATCATCAGTCCCGACGGCAGAAGATTGCTGATACAGACGAAGACGAGACCGATCTATCGCCGTTCGTTTACTGCTGAGTACTATATCTTCATGATTCAGAACAACAAACTCGAACCGCTCTCTGAAGGTGGTCCTCAGCAGACTCCTGTATTCTCGCCCGATGGTAATCAGATAGCCTTCGTGCGCGACAATAATATCCACCTCGTGAAACTGCTTTACGACAATGCTGAGAGTCTGGTTACGAAGGACGGAAAATTTAATGAGGTGATCAACGGTATCCCCGACTGGGTGTATGAGGAGGAGTTCTCTACCAACTGTTCGATGGTGTTCTCTGCCGATTCGAAACAGATAGTGTGGATTCGCTATGATGAGTCGGCTGTGCCTCAGTACTCTATGCAGTTGTTCAAGGGCTTGGCTCCGGAATATGAGTACTATCGCGACTATCCCGGCGATTACACATATAAATATCCGGTTCCGGGAAAACAGAATTCAAAGGTGAAGGTTCTCTCTTACGATATCAAGAGTCATCAGACACGTACCATCGACCTGCCTCTCGATGCCGACGGATATATCCCTCGTATCATGGCCACTTCTGATCCCGGGAAGATAGCCATCTTCACACTCAATCGTCATCAGGACGACCTGAAGGTATATATGGCTAACCCTCTCTCTACCGTTGCAAAACTCATCATCGAGGATAAGATTGACAAGTATATTAAGGAGGAGACATTCGAAAACGTTCAGATTACTGATAAGCATATTCTCCTGCCAAGCGAGCGCGACGGATATAATCACTTGTATCTGTATAATCACAATGGTCAGCTGATGCGTCAGATCGTTACAGATAAGTATGTGGTTAAGGATGTATATGGTTTCGATGATGCTACGGGCGATGCATATTTCGCTGCTAATCCCAAGGGCGCTACCGACCAACAGGTGATGGTGGCCCGTCAGAACGGAAAGATCGAGACCCTCTCTCAGAAGGCTGGTGTCAACGATGCTATCTTCAGCAAGAATTTCAAGTACTTCATAAATATATGGAGCGACATCGATAATCCTTCGCAGTATACTCTCTGCCAGAACAACGGTAAGGTGCTGCTTACGATGATCGAAAATAAGGAACTGAAAAAGAAACTCTCACAGTATGATCTCGGAAAAAAGGAACTCTTTACCTTCACCACCTCTGAGGGTGTGACTCTTAATGGCTGGATGGTTAAGCCCGCTGATTTCTCGCCAGCGAAGAAATATCCCGTGATAATGTACCAGTATGGTGGTCCTGGCAATCAGCAGGTTCTTAATAGATGGGCTATCGGAATTAGTGGCAATGGCGCTATTCTCGAACAGTATCTCTGTCAGCAGGGTTATATCTGTGTCTGTGTAGATAACAGAGGTACAGGCGGACGTGGGGCTGAGTTTGAGAAATGTACCTATCTGCGTCTTGGCGAACTGGAGTCACGTGATCAGGTGGAGACGGCTATATGGCTCGGACAACAGAGTTATGTTGACAAGTCGCGTATCGGTATCTGGGGCTGGAGCTATGGTGGATGGAACACACTGATGTCGATGTCAGAAGGACGTCCGGTCTTCAAGGCTGGTGTGGCTATCGCACCTCCCACCAACTGGCGTTTCTACGATACTATCTATACCGAGCGATACATGCGTACACCTCAGGAGAATCCTAAGGGCTACGATGAGGTGAATCCTATCTATCGTGCAGCTAATCTCACCGGAGCTCTGCTCATCTGTCATGGCTTGGCTGATGATAATGTGCACTATCAGAACTCAGCAGAATATGTTGAGGCACTGGTACAGTCAGATAAGGACTTCCGACAACTGGTATACACAAATCGTAATCATGGAATCTATGGGGGTAACACTCGGAACCATCTGTTCCGACAGGCGATAAATCATTTTAATGCAGAGCTGAAATAAAAAACTCCCGCCAACTGGCGGGAGTTCTTTTTTATTAGTAAGCGAAGAGTGGATAATCCTTCATCTTCTCGTTCACCTTTGCGCGAACGCTTGCGATTACCTGCTCGTTCTCAGGATCGTTCAGAACTTCCTCAATCCATGCGGCAATCTGAACCATCAGGTCTTCCTTAGCACCACGTGTGGTGATGGCTGGAGTTCCCAGACGGATACCTGAGGTCTGGAAGGCAGAACGGCTGTCGAATGGAACCATGTTCTTGTTTACTGTGATGTCAGCAGCTACGAGAGCATTCTCTGCCACCTTACCTGTGAGATCAGGATACTTAGAACGAAGGTCTACCAGCATAGAGTGGTTGTCGGTACCACCGCTAACGATGGTGAATCCACGCTTGATGAGTTCCTCGGCGAGAACACTGGCATTCTTCTGAACCTGCTTTGCCCACTCCTTGAACTCTGGCTGCAGAGCCTCACCAAAGGCAACGGCCTTAGCTGCGATAACGTGCTCCAGAGGACCGCCCTGCTGTCCGGGGAATACGGCTGAGTTAAGCAACTGGCTCATCTTCTTGACTACGCCCTTTGGAGTAGTGTAACCCCAAGGATTGTCGAAGTCCTTACCCATCAGGATGATACCGCCACGAGGACCACGAAGGGTCTTGTGGGTTGTAGAGGTTACGATGTGAGCATATTTAACAGGATTGTCCAGCAGTCCGGCTGCGATGAGTCCTGCAGGGTGAGCCATATCGATCATCAGCAGTGCGCCAACCTTATCGGCTATCTCACGCATGCGCTTGTAATCCCACTCACGGCTGTAAGCACTACCACCACCGATAATCAGCTTTGGCTTGTGCTCAAGGGCCAGACGTTCCATCTCGTCGTAATCCACACGACCGGTCTCTTTGTTCAGATTGTAGCCTACAGGCTTGTAAAGGATACCGCTGGTGTTTACGAGCGAACCATGAGAGAGGTGACCGCCATGATCGAGGTTCATACCCATGAAGGTGTCGCCTGGCTTCAGCACTGCCAGCAGAACTGCTGCATTAGCCTGGGCACCAGAGTGGGGCTGTACGTTGGCATACTCTGCTCCGAAGAGTTTGCATACTCTGTCGATAGCCAGCTGCTCAACCTCGTCAACCACCTGACATCCGCCATAGTAACGGTGTCCGGGATATCCCTCGGCATACTTGTTGGTCAGGTATGAGCCCATGGCTTCCATTACCTGGTCGCTAACGAAATTCTCACTCGCAATCAGCTCAATGCCTTTCAGCTGGCGCTGATGCTCTTTCTCAATCAACTCAAAGATAGTGTTGTCTCTGTTCATTGTCTTTGTTTATTGGGTTTATAAAAGTTCTACCTTGTTTATGTCCTGCTCCTTCTCGCAATAGTGACAGGTAAGAATACCATCGGCCACGTGGAAATGAGTGGCCATAGGCTCGTTGTTGGTGATACATTTGGGGTTGTTGCACTTCACGAGTCCCTTGATCTCATCTGGGGTCACAACGGTCTTCTTCTCAACGACCTCGTAATCGCGGATGATGCTGAGGATCACGTTTGGGGCAACAACTGAGAGTCGGGATATCTCATCGTCGGTAAAGAACTTGTCCGACACCTTTATGATACCTTTCTTGCCTACCTTCTGTGATGGGTAGTTGAATCCGATGGTAACAGGGGTGTCGAGGTCGAAGAGTCCTAACAGACTTGCCACCTGATATGTCTTTGCGGTTGGAATATGGTCTATCACAGTGCCTTGCTCAATGGCGGCAACCAGACGTTCTTTCTTGTTCATCGTATTATCGTTTTGTCGTTTTTAACTTCGTCTAATGATATTCCCAGAACATCGCAGAAGATTGCCTCACGGGCATAGAGTCCGTTGCCGGCCTGCTGGATATAGTATGCGTGTGGGTTGTCGTCCACCTCGTATGCTATCTCGTTGACACGTGGCAGCGGATGTAGAATCTTCATGTTTGGCTTTGCGCTGCGCAGCATATCGTTGTTGAGCACATATACGTTCTTTACTCTTTCATATTCCATAAGGTCGGAGAATCGTTCTTTCTGTACTCGGGTCATATACAGGATGTCGGCATCGGCGATGATCTTGTCGTTGAATGCAGTGTGCTCCTGATACTTGATGCCGTGCTCCTTGCAGTAGAGCTTATACTCATTCGGCATAGCCAGCTCCTTGGGCGCAACGAAATGGAAGGTGGGGTTGAAGTGGCGCATTGCCATAAGCAGAGAGTGTACCGTACGACCGTATTTCAGATCGCCCACCATATATATATTAAGGTTCTCGAGCGTGCCCTGGGTCTTGTAGATGGAATAGAGGTCGAGCATACACTGCGAGGGGTGCTGATGGGCTCCGTCGCCGGCATTCACGATGGGCACAGGGGCCACCTCAGAGGCGTAGACGGCTGCTCCCTCGATATGATGGCGCATCACTATCACGTCGGCATAGTTGGATACCATAAGGATAGTGTCCTTCAGGGTCTCTCCCTTCGTACCGCTGGTAATCTTCGGGTCGGCAAAACCGATAACACGGGCGCCAAGACGGTTGGCGGCGGTTTCAAACGATAGTCGGGTACGAGTAGAGGGTTCGAAGAAAAGTGTAGCCACAACTTTTCCTTTCAACAGCTCCCTGTTAGGGTGCTTTTCAAACTCTTCTGCCATCTCAATCATATAGAGAATTTTCTCCTTTGTGAGGTCGGCAATTGTCACAAAATTATGCTTTTCCATTCGTTATTTGCATTAATCTCGGCAAAATTACACAATATTTCTGATTTCCGTGCGATATTTTTGAATTATTTCGTAATTTTGCACCAAGAAAATCTTTTTTTAGCGTATGAGGAAGTTATTTGTCCGTCTGATATGGACTTTGATAATATTATTCGTGCTTGGTGCTGGTGTAGCTTTTTATGCCATCAATGAGGGGTGGATTGGATATATGCCACCTATCGAGGATCTACAGAATCCTATCAACCGGTTTGCTACGCAGATCTACTCTTCTGACGGAAAACTTATCGGTACTTGGAACTATAATCGCGAGAATCGTGTTATGGTCGATTATACAAAGTTGTCACCTCATCTCGTTCATGCTCTGGTGGCTACTGAGGATGCACGTTTCTATGAGCACTCAGGTGTCGACTTCTATGCTCTCGGACGAGCTGTTATCAAGCGCGGACTGATGGGACAGAAGAGCGCCGGAGGTGGTTCTACTATCACTCAGCAGTTGGCTAAACAGCTGTATTCCGAACATGCAAGTACCACTATGGAGCGACTCTTACAGAAACCGATAGAGTGGGTGATAGCTGTCAAACTGGAACGTAACTATACCAAGGATGAGATACTTACAATGTATCTGAATTATTTTGACTTCCTTCATAATGCCGTAGGTATTAAGACCGCATCGAATACTTATTTCAGCAAGGATCCTATTGACCTCACCGTCAATGAGGCGGCAACACTTGTAGGACTGTGTAAGAACCCTTCTTACTATAATCCTGTTCGTTATCCGGAACGTAGTCGTGATCGTCGTAACGTGGTGCTGGGACAGATGCTGAAGGAGGGATATCTCACCCAGGCTGATTACGATAAATATAGTGCAGAACCAATGCAGTTGCATTTCCATATCGCTGACCATAAGGACGGACTCGCTACATATTTCCGCGATTTCCTGCGTCGTTATCTGACTGCAAAGAAACCGGAACGTGCACTTTATGCATCATGGAACATGGTGAAATACCACATAGACTCAATTAACTGGGTCTCAGATCCTTTGTACGGTTGGTGCAATAAAAACAAGAAGCGTAATGGCGACTACTATAGTATCTATACTGATGGTCTGCGTGTACATACCACTATCGACTCCAGGATGCAGAAATATGCTGAACAGGCAGTCTATGAACATGTGGTGAAGTTCCTGCAACCAAACTTCAATGAGGGTAAGAAGTCGAAGGCCAACTTCCCGTATTCCAGCTCTCTTACCTCTAGTCAGGTTCAACAGGTGCTGATGCGAAACATACGTCAGTGTGAGCGTTATCGTGTACTTAAGGAAAGTGGCGCTTCGGATGATGAGATACAGAAATCATTCCGCATGGCTGTGCCGATGACTATATTCACATATCATGGAAGTGTGGACACTACCATGACTCCGTTAGACTCGATAAAATATTACAAATCATTCCTGCGTACCGGCTTCATGAGCATCTGCCCGCAGAATGGTCATGTGAAGGCTTATGTGGGTGGTCTCGACTTTATGCACTTCGCTTATGATATGGTTATGGAGGGGCGTCGACAGGTGGGATCTACCATCAAACCGTTCCTTTATTCTCTGGCTATGGAGAACGGTTTCTCTCCGTGTGACCTCGCTCCGAACGTGCAGCAGACTTATATGGTTGCCGGCAAACCTTGGACGCCTCGTAACAGCGGACGGTCACGTTATGGCGAGATGGTTACTCTCAAGTGGGGACTGCAACAGTCTAACAACTGGATATCCGCTTATCTTATGAGCAAGCTTAGTCCACAGGCTTTTGTCGACCTTCTTCGTCAGTATGGCATCAACAATCCTGAGATCCATCCTTCTATGGCTCTCTGTCTCGGTCCTTGTGAGATTACTGTCGGCGAGATGGCAAGTGCCTATACGGCATTCGTGAATCATGGCATTCGTGCCTCTCATATGTTTGTTACGAGGATTGAGGATGGCGATGGTAATATCATTGCTCAGTTCACTCCTCGTATGAATGAGGTTATCAGCGAGGAGAGTGCTCATAAGATGCTGTATATGCTCAAGGCGGTTGTCGATGGCGGTACGGCCGGACGCCTGCGTTTCAAATATAACCTGAAGGGCGACTTGGCGGGTAAGACCGGTACCACCAATAATAATAGTGATGCCTGGTTTATAGGACTGACACCTACTCTTGTCAATGCCTGCTGGGTAGGAGGTGACGATCGTGATATCCACTTCGAGTCGATGTCGATGGGTCAGGGTGCAACAATGGCTCTGCCGATTTTCGCTCTCTATATGCAGAAGCTTTATCAGGATAAACATCTTGGATATAACGAGAATGCCGTCTTTGATCTTCCTGAGGGCTACGACCCTTGTTCGTTCGTTGAAGAGGCACTGGAAGCTAACGATATTGAGGAGATTTTCGAGTGATTCTTGTATAATAAATAAGGTGTAGGGCTGCCGTTTGTAAATAAACGCGAAAACTTTCGCCTTTCTTCAAAAAAAGTTTGGAAAATATTTGGAGGGTAACGAAAAAGTGCGTACCTTTGCATCCGCTTTCGCTCAAAAACTTGGGTCAAGCACTAAGAAAGAGTTCTTTGAAAGATTTACATAGACAGAAGTAGTACAAGAAGCGAGTGCTTATATACGATATAGGTACTTGGGTAATAAAGAACAAACCGTCAATTATGATATTGAAAAGGTGCTTTTA